>Ga0307928_10001929_pt1 | contig 15816 bp, 15 predicted proteins | sample AceLakmetagen232_FD_201815 | JGI IMG/M metagenome (GOLD analysis project Ga0307928, IMG submission 201815) | Saline water microbial communities from Ace Lake, Antarctica - #232 | ecosystem: Environmental > Aquatic > Non-marine Saline and Alkaline > Saline | place: Antarctica: Ace Lake... | reverse complement strand
AGAGAAGATAATGAGATACGTTTATTTTTCGGAAAATATAAAGGAAAGATAATAGCTTCTTCTTTTGTTCTTTTTAATTCAGGAATAGGATTTTATCATCATGCTGCGCTCTCTCCTGAATACAGAAAGATTCCTGTATCTTATTTTATGCAATGGAATGCTATAAAGGAGGCTCAGAAAAGAGGTTGTTTTCTCTATGATTTTTGGGGTTATGTTTCTCCGAAAGAAGAACCTAATCATCCTTGGGCAGGTCCCACTCTTTTTAAAATGGGTTTCGGGGGAAGAGCCTGCTTGTATGTTAAAACGCAAGACTTTCCTTTTTCTCTAAAATATTATATTACATATTCTTTTGAAAAAATGAGAAAATTAAAAAGAGGGCTCTAAGATGAGAAAAAGGCGTAAAAATATCTTAAGGAGAAAAACAAAATTTTTCTCAAAAAGTAAAGGATTCTATCTTTCGATCTTAGGTTTAATAACTATCGGATTTCTTTTTTATTTCTTTTTCTTTTCTTCAACTTTTCAAATTGACAAAATAAAAATAGAAGGAAATAAAAAAGTCTCTACCGAAGAGATAGAAAAGATTGTAGAAAATAATATTGAAAAAGATATTTTATCTTTAAAAACAAAAAGTATTTTTTTATTTAATTTGAAGGAAACAGAAAAAATGATTTTATCCAGCAGTTTTAATATTGATTCTGTGGCTTTTGAAAAAAACCTTCCTAAAGAAATTAAAATTATCATTAGAGAAAGAGAAATGGTTTCTCTTTTTGAAAATAATAATTATTTTTTTCTTTTAGATAGAAAGGGGATAGTATTTGAAAAAATTGAAAATAAAGAAGATTCTTTTTTAATCAAAAATAGTAGTTTTAATGAAGAAGCAGTTTTAGGAAAAGGAGTAATAGAAGAAAAAACCCTCTCTAAGATATTAGAATTAAAAGAGGGTATGGAAGATTTAAATTTAGAGATATCAGAAGCTTTTCTGGAAACACAAAAAAGAGTAGATATTAAAACAAGAGAAGGGTGGGAAGTCTATTTTAGTTTAGAAAAGGAATTAAAATGGCAATTAACTGAAACTAAAATTCTTCTTGAAAAAGAAATCAACCTACAAAGAAGAGAGAATCTACAATATATTGACTTAAGGTTTGAGAAAGCTTATTACAAATAACCGAAGGGGAGTATCTCGCTGTCGGCAATAAATCTTTCAAGGTATCGGACGTTCAAATCCCAGCGTGATTTGCCGTCCTGCACTCTCGGTCTGTTGTCCGCTTTCAGCGGAACCATGCCAACAGACCTCCGAGAGCCACCTTGAAAAACATATTGCCTCTCTCTTCTTTTCTTCTTTTGTATCTTTTGTCCCGTTATAAGTTATTAGTTATAAGTTGTTAGTTATCTAGTCAGTTATATTATAGATAAATATTGATGTTCCTGCTCTCCCAACTGGCTCGTAATCATCGAGCCATTTATAATACCCTGTCTCTTCATCAAAGTCTGGAGTAGGTTCTCCTCTCCCTCCCTGGAGAAGAGTAGCTGAGACAGCAATCCATCCCTTCTGAGGACCTGATTTTGGATCAAAATTTTCAAGTCTATCTCCAAGATAGTATCCGACATCTGTTCCTCCAAAATAATCAACTTTTATCTTTTCAATATTATTTTCTTCAACAAAACTTTTTAACCTTTTCAGATCTTGTCCCCAGTCATAGTTAGAATCAACCACATATTTATATCCTCCTTTATATCCTCCTCCAATCTCATTAAAATAGGAAATATAATGAGGAAAACAACTTAAACTGGAAAAGACATACCATAAAAGAAGGATAAGGACTGTAAACGAGAACGCTTTCTTGAAAAGCGGTTTTTTAATTTGATTCATTAATCCCACTATTCCAATAGATACTAAAACATATATGAAAGGAAAGGTTGGTATTATGTGTCTCACACCAATATTAAGATTTCCGGTTACGGAAACAAACCAATAGATTGCCAAAAAGACTAACATTGAGAATTCAACGAAATGGCTAGATAAATATTCTTTCATATTAAACCAGAGATTCTTTTTGATGCCAAAAAGAAGGAATAAGAGAGCAATCAAAGAAAGAACATGAAAGGCCAAAGGAATTTTTAAGAAATAAACTAATGGAAAATAATACCACCATCCTGATTTAGAAATTAGATTCATAAAGTAGACTGTGTTCCCAAAAGAAGTCCTTTGGGTCACCATAAGAAGACCTAAAAAATAATGATCTATTGATCTTATGACTGGCTTATCTGCCATCCATATGCAAACATTGCTCAGAGATTTCATAGGAGAAGAAGATAAGATGTCTATAGTATCCGAAAGTTGTTTTTGAGGCGGATAATTTGATATATGGAATTGATAAACAGGCCATATTACAAAGACAAGTCCTATTATCCCAGCTAATAAAGCTAATCCAGCATATTTTAATAATGATTTAATTTTCTTTTTTGGAGGACTCTTAATAAGAGAATAGGTAATAGTAATAATAAATATAAAAGGTACGAGAAGGGCTAATGAGAATTTCAACAGCATAGATATTCCAAAGAACAATCCTGCTAATATTACATTTTTCTTATTGGGTTTTTTCAAAAAGTTTAACCAAAAATACGTTGTCATTACTACACCAAGGGTCGCACCTATATCTGTTGTCACTAATCTTCCATGAGCTATAAAAGTAGGGGAGAAAGAGAATATTGTTAAAGCCAAAAGGGCAACCTCATTTCCAAAAAATCTCTTGGCGAACATAAAGAGAAACCATCCCAAAATCATTAATATCAATATCATAGATATTCTCGCCCAGAGAATAAGTTTGTCTGCGTCATTCCCAGATTTAAAAATAAGCTCATTCCCAAACCACCATTGAGAGTTTACCTCTTCCGTCCAAGAGGGATGATTATCAGGGAAATTAAGATTCAAAAATAAAAGAGGAATAGCTGATATGTCTTTTATTAAAGGAGGATGTTCAGGATTGATTCTAAAATCTTTTTGTGAAAGATAGGAATATCCTGCTGGGATATGTGACAATTCATCCATTGTTAATGAATCTCCTCTTATGCTTAAAAAAGACATAAGAAACATTATCGAAAGAAGAATAAATGCTGCTATTTTTGTATGATAATTAGATATTTTCATATTTTTTATATGTTATTTAATTAATTGTATATACCCAGACCTTATTTTTTATCTCAATATTTCCTTGTGGAAATTTCTTCCAAAGATCAAAAATTAAGTTCTCGTCATAACAAAGCAAAAGAATTTCTATTTCTTTTTCTGGATTATTTTCTGTGAACAATACTATCTTACCAATATCGTTCGGGATAATATATGAAGCTCTTGGTTTTTCAAATTCCGTTCTTTCTATAAACATTGTTGTTTGAGCTGAAACGGGAATTCCTTCTGGATAGGGGACAGGTACACCAGGTTGGTTAACAATAACAAACTTTTCTGTTTCAGAAGAAAGAGTATTCAAACATTTTCCCACATCTACATAAGATTCCGAAAAAGCACCTTTTAGTTCAGAATTCTTACCCCATGTTATAAAATATCTTGAATATTGCGCAGAGATAAAAGAAATAGATAAAATAATTAAAGAAATTACTATTAACCAATAAACATTATCTTCTTTTTTAATTATATTTCTAAGTTTATCTTTCAAAAAACAAGATCCCAAAGCTGAAAAAATAAAGATAGAAGGAATAACCCCTATCACTCTTAATGCATGAGGCATTGATTCATAGGTCAAGGCTCCAGGCAATAACATTATCAAAAACCATCCTATCAAAAATGAATATATTAAAAAATTTGGATATGATTTTTTCTTTAATTTTAGTTTAAATATGGAAAGGGATATCCCTATTAGGAAAAGGATTCCAACAGGCCAAAAAAGAATAGGAGATCCTGATATATTATGACGCCAATTATAATCTCCCGAAAAATTAAACATTGCTAAATGTCTTAAAATGCTTTCGGTAAATGATTTCAAGATATTATTTTGAGAGAAAACTGAAACCCCTCCTGCTCTACTAACAAAATAACTTGGATTATTTAAAAAATAAATTCCAATAGGAAGAGCAATGATAAAACAGAATAATAGAAGGACAAGAGTTGAAATCACAAACCTCTTTTTTGATTCTTTCCCTTTAAAGAAAAAATAGAAAAGAACTAGACAAAGCCCTAGAAGTAAAACCGATAATCGAAAGGCGATATATGTGTAGAACCCAAGTCCAAAAATAATACCAGAGATAATAAAAGGATAAATATTCTTTTTCCCTCTAGATATCTCCTTAAAACCTTTAAATAAAAAATAAAAAGAGAACGTAAGAATAAGAGGAATCAAAATTGCCCTGAAAACAATACGGCTGAAATTAATGTGCCAAAAAGAAACAGCAGTAAAGAAACTTGCCAAAAGAGCTATGTTCTCTGCTTTAGAATTATCATTAATCCTGAATATCTCTCTTGTCATTAAAAAGATCCCAATAACCGTAATACTACCAAAAAAAGCAGAAACAAAACGCATTGAAAATATGCTCTTTCCAAGGATTAAAGAAGAAAAATACAATAAGTTGATGAAAAGACCTTCTCTGCCATTATTCTCTGGATAAAATATCTTCCCTGGTGAAGTTATAGCATCGTTTGCATTTATGGCTTCATCCGGATAAAGGCCAGGAGGAATACTTCCTAATCTCCAAAATCTAAAAAAAACGGCTATTAAAAAAATAACCGACAAAAAAATAATGCTTTTATTATTTTTTATAAACTCAATAAATTTATTGCTTTTCTCTACCATTACAAATATATTTTACCATAATTTATAATATAAAAATATATGAATATATTATAATTAGCACTCCATGTCCTTGACTGCTAGTTTTAGTTTGCTATAATGTGGAAATGATTGACGAGAGACAACGAAATATATTGAAGACGATTGTCCTTGAATATATAGATTCTGCGGACCCTGTTAGTTCTCAATCGATAGAAGAGAAGTATGATTTAGGTATTTCTTCCGCAACTATCAGATGTGAAATGAAAAGATTAACAGATGAAAAATTTCTGCTACAACCCCATACTTCTGCAGGAAGAATTCCAACAGATAAAGGGTATAGGTTTTTTGTTGACAAGTTTTTAGAAGAAGAATCCGAAGAAGATAAATTTAAAATAGAACAATGGCTTCAAGAAGAAATAGATAGTGTTAGATTAATTTCTCTTATAACAAAAAATATGGCTTCAATCTGCTGTGGTTTAACTTTAGGATATTTACCAGAAAGAAATCTTTTATGGAGAGAGGGATGGGAGGATATCTTAAAAGAACCTGAATTTGAAAGATCTGAATACGCTTCTATATTTGCTGATTTTCTAAAAGAAGTTGAAAATAAAATTCCGCAACTAGAATATCAATCAGAGATTAAAATATATATCGGAAAAAATCCTTTTTCTAAATTAGAAGAATTTAGTGTAATATCTTCTAATTGTTTTTTCCCTAAAAATAAAAAAGGTATATTAGCAATTGTAGGTCCAAAAAGAATGGATTATAATAAAAATCTTAGTTTAATGAATTCTATCTTAAGAACTTTAGAAAATTATTAAAAATATGAAAAAAGAAGAATTAAAAAATATCAAGGAGGAATTTAAAAAATGTCATGAGAAAGAAAATGAATATTTAGAAGGATGGAAAAGATCAAAGGCAGATTTCTTAAATTATAAGAAGGATGAAGGAAAGAGAAATGAAGAACTTGCTAAATATATAAAAGAAGAAATAATATTTGGAATTCTTCCTATTTTAGACAATTTTAAAGAAGCTAAAAATCATATTCCTAAAAATCTTAAAGATGATGAATATGTCAAAGGTATTTTCCAGATAGAAAAACAGTTTCAAAATTATTTAAAAGAACAAGGGTTGGAAGAAATAAAATCAATTGGAGAGAATTTTAATCCTGAGCTTCACGAAGCTGTTGATAACGTTGAGAAAGAAAAGGGAGAATCGGGAAAAATTGTAGAAGAAATCCGTAAAGGTTACAGATTAAAAGGCAGAGTTTTAAGACCTGCTAAAGTAAAAGTTATAAAATAAAAAAGGTTAAAATAAATTTAAAGTTATCTTATCTAAAATCGTAAGTTCCAGTTTTGTGAAATTTACATTGAAGATTTGAAAAATAGTTATGGGAAAGATACTTGGAATCGACTTAGGCACTACTTTTTCAGCAATGGCTGCTATTGAAGCAGGTGAAGCTAAAATTATACCAAGCAGTGAAGGAGGAAGGACAATTCCTTCGGTTGTTGCATTTTCTAAATCAGGAGAAAGGTTAGTAGGTGTCTTAGCAAAAAGACAACAAATAACAAACCCTGAAAATACAATATCTTCTGTCAAAAGATTAATAGGTTTAAAATATTCTGACAAAGAAGCAAAGAAAGAAGAAAGCTTAACTTCTTATCAAACTAGAGAATCTTCTGATGGAGGAATAGAAATCAAAATGGGAGATAAATGGCGCAAGAGTCCTGAGATTTCTGCTATGATATTACAGAAATTAAAGGAAGACGCAGAAGCAAAAACAGGAGAAAAATTTGACGAAGCTATAATTACTTGCCCTGCATATTTCAATGACTCTCAAAGAAAAGCAACTAAAGTTGCAGGAGAAATTGCCGGTTTTAAAGTAAGAAAAGTAATAAATGAACCCACCGCTGCCGCTTTAGCGTATGGTTTGAATAAAAAGAAAGACCATCAAATTATTGTTTATGATTTTGGCGGAGGGACATTTGATATTTCTATTCTTGACATTGAAGAGGATACGATTGATGTTGTTTCTGTAGGGGGCGATACTCATCTTGGAGGAGACGATTTCGATCAAAAAATAATGAATTGGGTTATTGATAAATTTAAAAAAGAGGAAGGAATTGATTTATCAAAAGATCCTTTAGCCGTTCAGAGGATTAAAGAAACTTCAGAAAAAGCAAAAATAGAATTATCTACTGCTCTAGAAACAGAGATAAATCTTCCCTTTATAACTTCTGATGCTTCTGGACCAAAACATCTCCTTTATAAATTAACAAGAGCTCAGCTTGAAAATCTCGTCGATGAATATATTAAAAAATCAATAGATATAATGAAAACAGCAGTCGAGGAGGCAAAGGAAGTAAATGGAAAAAAGATTACTATGGATGAGATTGATGAAATAATATTAGTCGGAGGCCAAACAAGAATGCCAAAAATACAGGAAGAAATAAAAAAGATAACTGGGAAGGAATCAAATCAATCTATTAATCCAGATGAGGTCGTAGCAATGGGTGCAGCTGTGGAAGCAGGTATTCTTCAGGGAGACGTTAAAGAGGTCCTTCTTTTAGACAATACTCCTTTATCTCTGGGAATTGAGACAATGGGACAAGTCACTACAGTTCTTATCCCAAAAAATACTACTTATCCAAATAAAAAAACTCAGGTGTTTTCAACTGCTGCAAACAATCAACCTTCTGTTGAAATCCACGTTCTTCAAGGAGAAAGAAGTATGTCTTCAGATAATAAAACACTTGGAAGGTTTATTTTAGATGGAATACCTCCTGCTCCAAGAGGAATCCCTCAAATTGAGGTTAGTTTTAATGTTGATGCTAATGGAATTTTAAATGTATCAGCTAAAGACAAGGGGACAAACAAAGAACAATCAATAAGAATTGAAGGTTCATGCGGTATTTCAGATGAAGAGATAGAAAAGATGAAAAAAGAAGCTGAAACTCACGCAGAAGAAGATAAAAAGAAAAAAGAGATGGTCCAAACCAAAAATATTGCTGAAAATCTTGTTTATACGGCAGAAAAAACACTAAAAGAAAATGGAGATAAAATATCTCAAGAAAATAAGAATAAAGTTCAAGAAGAAATTAATTCATTAAAGAAGGTAAATGAAGGAAACGATTTAGAGGAAATTAAAACAAAAACAGAAGAACTTTCTAAATTAATTCAGGAAGTTGGCTCTGAGATGTATAAGAAAGAACAACAAGCTGGAGAGCAGACAGAAAAGAAAGAAGGAGAAGAAGGAAAAAAAGAAAATGAAGAAGGTAAAGATAAAGACAATGGAAAACCTGAAGAAGGAGAATATAAAGAAAAATAAAATTTCTAATTAAACGAGACCGCTTTCCTGTCTATCTAGTATCCTGTCCGCCAGCTGGCTCCGCCAACTGGCGGATAAGTCATCTATCCATCGGCAATAAATTTTTCAAGGTATCGGACGTTCAAATCCCAGCGTGATTTGCCGTCCTGCGCTCTCGGTCTGTTGTCCGCTTTCAGCGGAACCATGCCAACAGACCTCCGAGAACTACCTTGAAAAACATATTGTCTCCGTAAGCGTATATTCTCATTCTCTTTTCTCTTATGTTTAAATGTTAAGATGTTAGGATGTTTAAATGATTTGTCATAAGTCATAAGTCATTAGTTCCGCCAGCTGGCGGATAGTTAACTATTATTTATTTATCTCATGCCATCAAAAGACCATTATAAAATTTTAGGAATCTCTAAAAACGCTACTCCTGAAGAGATCAGAAAAGCTTATCATAAACTTGCTCACAAATTTCATCCCGACAAAGGAGGAGATGAAGAAAGATTTAAAGAGATAAACGAAGCATATCAAGTTTTATCAAGCAAGCAAAAAAAAGCTCAATACGATCAATTTGGGAAAACGTTTGACCAAAATAGCGGCCCTTCTCAGGGATTTGATTTTGGTTCTACTTTTGGGCAAAATGGAAGTTTTAATTTTGATTTTGAAGACCTAGAAAGTGTATTTGGAAATGCATTTGGTTTTGGTACTGGGAGATCTAATGCGAAAGAAGAAGATCTTAGAACAGGGGAAGATATTAGGATTGATCTAGAACTTAATTTAGAAGATATTTTAGAAAATCAACAAAAGGAAATTAAAATCAGAAAATATGTAGTTTGTGATAAATGTAATGGGAAGGGATCTGAACCAGGGACTAAAATGAAAAAATGTTCTACTTGTGGGGGAGTTGGAAAGGTAAAAACAATAAAAAGAACTATTTTTGGTTCTTTCGCGAGAATAAACGTTTGCCCTGAATGTCATGGAGAGGGATATGTGCCAGAAAAAACTTGTAGTGCTTGTAGGGGAGAGGGAAGGATTAAAAAAGAAGAAAAAATTAAGTTTTCCATACCAAAAGGAATAGACGCTAATCAAGTATTAAGGATTCCTGGCTTGGGAAATGCAGGGAAAAGAAATGGAAGTGCTGGCGATTTATATGTCAGAATATTTCTCAAACCGCATCATTTATTTAAAAGAGAAGGGAACAACCTTTATTCAAATACTTCTATCTCTTTTCCCCAAGCCGTTTTAGGTGACGAAATAGAGATTCCTACATTGGAAGGAAAAAAATTAATATTAAAAATACCTTCAGGGACAGAATCAGGAAAAATATTTAAGATTTTTGGGAAAGGAATTTCTTACTTTTCAGGCATAGGAAGAGGGGACTTGTATATCAAAATAAAGATATCTATTCCTAGGAAAATTTCAAAGGAACAAAAAGAATTATTGAAACAACTTAAGGAAAAAGGGATGTAATTACATTAAGAAAGAGCTTATTGTTTTTCTCTTTAATTAATGTAAAATATCATTGTAAGTGTTTTTGCCCCCGTAGCTCAATTGGTAGAGCAGCTCCCTTTTAAGGAGACGGTTACGTGTTCGAGTCGCGTCGGGGGCACTTATCTTGCGTTAAGTCACTTGCTTATCGGCAATAAATTTTCAAGGCAATAATAGTATTCCGTCCGCCAGTTGGCGGATTATCTACTTTGGATGTTTAAATGATTATGATATATTAAAACAATGTTAAAATTCTTAAAAAATACTTTAACCTTAATTCTTTTTATCTGTATAATCGGTACTAGTTTTTTTGTTGGAAAATATTTTGGTTCATCACAATGCAGGATTTGCGCTCCTGAAGAACTTAACTTTTCTTTATTTTGGGAAGGATACCAACAAATCAAAAATGACTTTGTGAACAGTGGAGAAATTGACGAACAGAAAATTATTTATGGAGCTCTTTCTGGAATGGCTAAGTCTCTTGAAGACCCTTATACTATTTTTCTTGACCCTGAAGAAACAAAAATATTTCTAGAAGATACAGAAGGAGTTTTTGAAGGAGTGGGAATGGAGATAGGATTAAGAGATGGACAACTAACTGTTATCGCTCCTCTTGAAAAAACTCCAGCTCAAAAAGCAGGAATTAGATCCGGAGATATAATTGTAAAGATAGATGATACTTTTACAAATAATATAATGACAGAAGAAGCAGTTAAGATAATTAGGGGAGAAAAGGGAACAGAGGTTTCTTTAATGATTATGAGAGATGGATGGGAAAAACCAGAAGAATTTAACATAGAGAGAGGAATTATAGAAATTCCTTCTCTTGAATGGGAACTAATGTCATCTTCTGAGGGAAAAGAAGATATAGCATATTTAAAACTTTATCAATTTAGCAGTCAGGCAGAAAGTGACTTTAAAGAAGCTGCTTCAGAAATACTTAAAGGCCCTGCAGAAAGAATTATCCTTGATTTAAGAAATAATCCAGGGGGATACCTTCATGTTGCAAAAAATATTTCAGGATGGTTTTTAGAGAAAGGGAAAGTAGTAGTAATAGAAGATTTTAACGGGAAAGAAAAAGAAAAAGTATATAATTCCCAAGGACCTTCTACTTTGCTTTCTTATCCAGTCGTAATTTTAATTAATAGAGGAACAGCCTCAGGATCAGAAATTTTAGCTGGAGCTTTAAGAGATAATAAATCAATAAAGCTCATAGGAGAAAAATCGTTTGGTAAAGGATGTGTTCAGGAAGTTAAAAAATTAAGTGATGGATCTACTTTAAAAATAACTGTTGCCAATTGGCTTACTCCTGAAAGAGTTTCTATCAGTGACGAAGGTCTTGAACCAGACATAGAGGTAGAAATGACAGAAGAGGATTACTTGCAAGGAAAAGACCCTCAATTAGAAAAAGCTATTGAAGTCATAAAAGAAATAAGGTAAAATATCAATAAGGAAAAATTTATGAAAATCATTTTTATTAAAGACGTGGAAAATATCGGGAAAAAATATGAGGTTAAAGAAGTAAAGGATGGCTATGCCAGGAATTTTTTGATTCCTAATAATTTAGCTAAGATAGCTACAGAAAAAAACATTATGTTGATTGAAAAAGAAAAGAGAAAAGAAGATAAAAATGTAGAAGAGGAATTAAAAGAAATTCAAGAAATTGCCTCTAAAATGGATGGTATTGAAGTTAACTTTTCAGTAAAAATCGGCAAAGAAAACCAATTATTTGAATCGATAACTTCTCAAAAGATTGCTGATAAACTGAAAAAAATGGGATACGAAATAAAAAAGAATCAAATCAAGATTGAAGAAAATATAAAGGAGTTAGGAGAATTCCCTGTAAAAATAAAATTTGAACATAATTTAGAGACTGAAATAAGGATAATCGTCACAGAGGATAAATAAAAAATATAGTTCGGATACTATAAATTTTATTAGAATATTACAAATAAAAAGCGTATTGTTTGTTGTATTTGCATATCATTTATAGATTCGTATTTTTTAGTTATGACCAAATATATTTTTGTTGCCGGAGGTGTAATGTCTGGTATCGGAAAAGGAATAGCAACGGCTAGTATAGGTAGAATATTACAGAGCAAAGGTTTCACAGTAACAACAGTAAAGATAGATCCTTATATCAACATAGATGCTGGGACAATGAATCTTCTAGAACATGGAGAAGCATTTTTAACTAAAGATGGAGATCAATGTGATCAAGATATGGGAAATTATGAAAGATTTTTGGACTTAGAACTGACAAGAGAAAATTACATGACGACAGGTAGAGTTTATCAATCTGTGATAAAGAAAGAAAGAGCTTTAGAATATAAAGGAAAATGCGTGGAAGTTGTCCCTGATATTCCCAATGAAGTCATATCTAGGATAAATAAAGCAGCCAAAAAAAACATGGCTGATTTTATTTTAATAGAGATAGGAGGAACAATAGGAGAATATCAGAATATGCTTTTTCTAGAAGCGGCGAGAATGATTAAATTGAAAAGTCCTAAAAATCTTATGTTTATTTTGGTAAGTTATATACCAATTCCAAAGATGATTGGAGAAATGAAGACTAAACCTACTCAATATGCAGCAAGGACACTTAATTCAGCCGGAATACAACCAGATATAATATTAGCTCGTTCTGAAAAACCATTAGATAAATTTAAAAAAAGAAAAATATCTACTTTTTGCAATATTGATATAGAAAATGTAATCTCGGCTCCTGACGTTACGTCAATTTACAAGATACCTGTAAATTTTGAAAAAGAAAAATTGGGAGAAAAGATATTGAATCAATTTAATATTAAAGCAAAAACTAAGAAAGGATTAAAATCATGGGAGAAATTAGAGGAAATAATAGAACATCCCAAGGGAAAAGTTAGAATTGGTATTATTGAAAAATTTTTTACTGCCAATACTAACGCTTCAACTGATTGTTATCTTTCAATGACAGAAGCCGTAAAACATGCTTCGTGGCAATTCAAAAAAGATCCTGAAATTATTTGGATGGATTCAAAGAAATACGACCCTTCGGAACTTCTTAATGGAACAAAAGAAGCAAGAGAAAATTTAAAAAGAGACTTAAAGGAAATTAATGGTGTAATTATCCCTGGAGGTTTTGGCAAAAGAGGAGCCGAAGGAAAAATAGAAGCAATTAGATTTTGCAGAAAAAACAAAATTCCTTATTTTGGAATATCTTTAGGATTAAGGTTAGCGATAATTGAATTTGCTAGAAATGTTTGTAAGATTAAAAATATTTGCAATGGTGAATTTTCGGAAAAGTGTGAAAACCCCTTAATCGTTAAGCTAAAAGAACGAATTCTTGGAAATTCTTTATGTGATGTGAAACAGGATACAATTAGTTTTAACGCCTATTCACTACCTGAGGAAAAACATAAGGACAATATTATTATCCACGAAAGACACAGAGATGAATATGCTTTAAATAATAACTTTAAAGCTCAACTAGAAAAAGGAGGCATGGTAATATCAGCAGTAAATACAAAAGACAAAACAGCAGAAATAATAGAATTAAAAGATCATCCTTTCTTTGTAGGCGTTCAATTTCATCCAGAATTCAAATCGAGACCCCTAAAACCTCATCCATTATTTAAAAAATTTATAGAGTCTTGTATTAAAAAAGGAAGTCATTCCTGACTCCCTTTGTAATAATTTAAATTTAAGTTATTGGACACTCACAACTTTTGCAATTCTCTGAGTTCCGTCAAATTTCATTTTTCTTTTTGTTGCAAACTTAACTTCGCCTTCTTTAATTGCATAAAGAGTATCATCTTTTCCTTTTTTTACATTTTTACCTGGGATAACTTTTGTTCCTCTCTGTTTAATAATAATCATACCCTTTCTTACCTTTTCTCCTTGATATTTCTTGACCCCAAGATATTTAGGCTTTGAATCTCTTCCTAGATGGGTTGATCCTGCTGCTTTTGTTTTAGACATAAATCATTTAAACATTTAAACATTTAATATACTAAGATTTGATTTGATACTTAAGCGTTTAAATGTCAGAATATATTAACTGACACTACAATGCTAACAAAATTAGTTAAATTTGTCAAAAGGAACCAAGCTGATATAATCTTAATAATTGGGGTAATATTAATTTCTTTATTTTCTTTTGCTTTCGGGTATATAACGGCAAAAGAAGAACAAAAAGAACCCTTAAAATTTGAAATAAATAATGAAGAAATGAGCTTGGGTAAAAATCAAAAAGGTCCAAATAATATAACTTTTATATATGGATAAAAAAGAAGTCAAAATAAAAATAGAAGACAAAGATTTAAAAGGTTATTATGCTAACTTAATGTTAGTAAGACATACAAAAGAAGAATTTTGTCTTGATTTTGTAAACACTTTTAATCCGCCTATTCTTACATCAAGAATACTAACAAGTCCCGGTCATTTAAAGAGAATGGTTAAAGCTTTAAAGGGAAATATTGATATATACGAGAAAGAACATGGGACAATCGAAGAAGCAGAAAAAAAAGAAGAACCAGAACTTGGTTTCCGTCCATAAAAATATGATTAGTTTTGATGATTTCAAAAAAATTGATTTAAGAGTTGCTAAAATAATTTCAGCAGAGAAAGTAGAAAATTCGGAAAAATTGATAAAATTGGAAATAGATCTTGGCACCGATTTCCCAGATAATCCAAAGAGAACCCTTTTGGCTGGAATTTCCAAATTTTATAATCCCGATGATTTAATTGGAAGAGAAATAATTATGGTTGCTAATTTAGAACCGAAAAGCATGATGGGAATGGAAAGCCAAGGCATGCTTCTGGCAGCAGTTGAAGACGGAAAACCAATTCTTATAAAACCAGAATCCGAAGTCTCACCTGGGACTAAAGTGCAATGATAAAAAAAGTTTATATAATCAATGCTAGAGGAGAAAAAGAATATTTTTCCCTAAGCAAAGTTTACCGTTCTGCAAGAAGAGTTGGTGCTTCTCCAAGTTTCGCCAAAGAGATATCAGAAAAGATAGAAAAAGAGGTTTTTCCCGAGATGAAAACCTCAGAGATATTCAGTAAAGTAAAAAAAATGCTATTGGGAAAGAAAAAGAAACTGGCCATAAAATTTTCTCTAAAAAGGGCAATGAGAAAATTAGGACCGACAGGATTTCCTTTTGAAAAATATATTGGAAGCATTCTCTCAAAGAAAGGATTTAAAATAAAGTTAAATCAGATAGTAAAGGGGCGCTGCTGTTCTTATGAAATAGATTTTATAGCAGAGAAAGATAATATTTTTTATATTGGCGAATGTAAGTATAGAAATCTTTCTGGAGGCCGAGTTCATTCGCAAATTGCACTTTCAAATTATGCTAGATTTCTAGATATTAAAAAAGGGAAAATCTTTAATGGTAAAAATAAAACCAAAAGTATTCTAGTAACCAATACAAAGTTTACAACTAAAGCCATAAAGTATTCAAAATGCATAGGAGTTGATCTTTTGGGATGGAACTATCCAAAAAATAGAGGTCTCGAAAGTATTATAGATAAAGAAGAATTTTATCCTATAACTATACTAAAATCTTTAAGAAAAGACATATCAGATGTTTTCGTTTCAAAAAAAATAATGCTTGTAGGAGATCTTTTGGAATTAGATATTAAAAAATTTGCAAAAGAAAATCATATTTCTATTTCTTATCTCAGTTCTTTATTAAGAGATGCTAAGTTATTAACTAAAAAATAAAAAAATATGAAAAGAGAAGAAGCTTTAATATTATTAAAACAAAATTTAAAGAATGAGAATCTAATAAAACATTGCTTATCCGTAGAGTCTTTGATGAAGGATTTAGCCCGTCATTTCGGGGAAGATGAAGAAAGATGGGGGATAGCAGGCCTTTTGCATGATATAGATTACGAAAAAGTCAAAGATGATTTATCTCAACATTCTTTAGTTGGTGCAAAAATGCTTTCTGATTTGAACATAGACGAAGAAATCTGTCAAGCAGTGAAAACACATAATGAAGCTCATGGAATTGAACCAGATAGCTTGATGGGGAAGAGCCTCTACGTTTGCGATCCTTTAACAGGGTTAATAGTAGCTTCTACATTGGTACTTCCTTCAAAAAAAATATCTGACGTTACTGTCCAAAATATCCTTAATAGATTTAAAGAAAAATCATTTGCTAAAGGAGCTAACAGAGAAATCATTGGAAAATGCAAAGACCTTCTCAATTTAAGTTTGGAGGAATTTATAGAAATATCATTAGG
>Ga0307928_10001928_pt1 | contig 15824 bp, 37 predicted proteins | sample AceLakmetagen232_FD_201815 | JGI IMG/M metagenome (GOLD analysis project Ga0307928, IMG submission 201815) | Saline water microbial communities from Ace Lake, Antarctica - #232 | ecosystem: Environmental > Aquatic > Non-marine Saline and Alkaline > Saline | place: Antarctica: Ace Lake... | reverse complement strand
TAAAGAGATGGTCGTTGATAGGTTAACAAAATGAATACATCAAAAAAAGGATATTTGAAGGAAGCTAAAGCTAAGAAGGAGCTTATGGAAGATGGTTGGTTGATACCATTCCAAAGTGTACGGACTAGATGGGCGACATACGACTACGCAGACCTTTTTGATTTAGTTTCTTATCGTGGCAAAGAAAGAAAGTTCATAAGTTGTAAGCATTTTGGCAAGAGCAATTACTATAAACAACATCAAGAAGAAATCAGAAAATTTAAAGATGAATACGGATTACCTGGAGAATCATATGAATTATGGATTTGGCGGTCTGCACGCTGGGTCGGCAGAGGCAAAAATAAAAGTTGGGTTAAAGCACAATGGATAAAAATATTAATATAATAATTCTATTGCTACTCTTGCCAGTGGTTGTAGGATTTGAACACAACATTGAAACGATAAGCTGTGAGGGAACAATAAATGTTTATGATAGAACAACATACGATGGAGTATATTCGATAAAGGATTGTGATTGGAAAGATGGTATATGGATATGTCCTTGTAGCCCAGTATCAAGACCACTTACATTAGTATATGAAAACGAAAAAGCAGAAAGATATGACTTCATAGTCGAATATTATGTAGGAGATAACAATAATGAAGATAACAAAAGAACTTATAGTTACGAGGGGTTAACTGTATCTGGCGTAAAAGAAAAGAAGACCTTGCCAATACTTGACTCTAACAATAAAACATTGTTGTTTGTTATACCACTTGTATTGGGAATAATAATCTTGAGTGTTTTTAAGTTTATTATTATGCGAATCTATAACAAACACAATATAGAAGAAACTGTTAAAAAAGAAAAAGAAGAACTTATTTTTGATGATGATATAATAGACATACTTGATAAATATGGATAAAGCAAAACAAAACATAATTAAAGAGATATGTGAAGAAACAAATACTCTTGTTGATGATACAGAAAATATTACTAAATTACTATTGATATGGAATGAGTTAGACGATGGTTTAAAGGAATTAAAAACAACTAATGAAAAGATACAAACCAAGATAAAAAATTATTTAAAAGAAAGAGAGTGGACGCACTATAAAGATGAAGAAACAAAAATTAGTGTATCTATTACTGAGCTTGAAATAGAACAAATGAATAAATCTCAATTAAAAATTATGCTTTCAAATACACAACTTGCACAAGTAATAAATATAAAAATGTCTGAGAGTATGGATATCATAACACCAAAAAGAAGAAAGGAGTTGAGCAAAATTGTCAGAAAATGAGAAAAAAGGATTTATAGAAAAGTGGAAAGAAAAAAGGGCAAAGAACAACAAGAAGAAACTTATAGAAGAAATTAGAAAAAAGGACAAAAAAATTAATAAAGATAAGGAGGAAATTAAAAAAATGGCTATGGAATTAAAAGACGGTAAACTCGTCAAAAAAGCAGAAAGAGTAAGAGGTGCACCAGTACAACAAGCACCGCCAGTACAACAAGCACAGGTGATACCACCAGTTGCAGCAATACCACAAGCAGAAGTGCCACCAGAATTGCCATCAATGCCACAAGCACCTGTAATACCACCAGTACAAGAGCCACAAGCAAATAATCCGTTTAATAATGTGGCTCAACCAGAAATTCCACCACAGGAATTTGCTAAACAACCTACTGGACCAGCACAAGAATTAAGTCAGGAAGATGCAATGAAAGATGTACCAATCAATTTTGTTATGTTAGGAGGATTAAACTTTCAATTTGGTGTAAAATTAGGAACATTGAAACAAGTTCTAACTTACATAGCAGAAGCGATAAACAATCAAGAAGTAATTGAGTTAGGTAATAGACTTATTAACCCAAGACATATAGTTTATTACGAATATTAAACATTAGGGGAGGTAGTTAAAATGGGAAAATATAAAGGAATGAGCTTTAAAGAAATAATGACAGAAGAGAAAACTATAAATCGTTGGTTTGTAGTTGCAGTATTTGTCTCTGGAGGATTTGTTGGAGCTTTACTTGCTGTAGGATATATGCTTATAGCATTAGTATAAGGAAAAAGAATGGAAAAAGCTAAAATAAGAATAATCATTACTACGGTATTGATTTTTGTTATAGCTATAACTTCAATTTATCTCTATACAAATAGAGATAAACTTTTTACTTCCACTTATGAATTTACATACCCAGACCAATGTGTCGAAGTATTTGAAAACGATGTGTTGATAACTGAGGAATGTATATTAGGAAGACAAATGTATGAAGAACAGCTAAATAATAACAAAAATATTAAACCGATGGGAATGAAAGAATGGAAAATGAATCTAAACCTGACTTAACAATACCAGAAATGTTAGGTAAGTTAGATTTAATGATGAAGAGACGGGAGTATATTGAAAACCAAGTTGGTTTGTTATATAAAGAATATGAACAACTTGCCGATGATATTGATATGGCTGAGACTATAATTATGCATAAAAGTAATAAAGAAGCAAGGAAAAATGAAATCAACAACATATTTAATTAGTTTTCTTTTTATTATGTGTATTATTGGTTTATTAGGAGTATATGTTCAGAGTACTTATAGCCACGAAAAAGCTCATAAAGAAATTGCCATACACAATGGTTGTGTAAAATATGAAATGGATTATTTTTTTAATCCTCATTTTAAATGCTTAGAAAGAAATCATAATTTAACCTTAGAAGAACGCAATATAGAATATGTTTTAGATAGTATGAATGAAGTTGTTGGTTATAATACAATTGCTATTTGGAGTGCAATAATATTTTCTAGTTTTATGATATGTATGACAATTATTTTAGTATATTCGGAATGGGAAAGAAAAAAATCTGGATAGGTTTTCAAGCCTACCCAAATTTCTAAGTTAGGTATTGAGGGAAGCTCCAAGAAATACTGGTACTACCCAAGAACAATACTAAAAACACTTTCATTTATATATATATTTGTTTAGAACTAAGAATAATTCAGATATCTATCAAACAAATGTTCTAAGAAATATTTAGTTTTCTTTTCACCATATTTTACTAGGCATCCGTTGATGAATGCTGCTATTGTGAGAATATTTTTATAATCGCCTGAAGTAAGCTTATTACTCACATTTTTTAAATCTTGTTGTATGGTTGTGATTGTATCTAACTTCATTACTTCAGGGGTTAATTTCTGTACTCCCCACCTCATTTCCTCAAGTTTCATATTTAATTTTTTGGTTCGGTTACTCCACAATTTGTATAAGGGTGGTATACAATTGTTGAAACAAAAGGAATTTATTACATCTTCATTGAAATCAAATTGTTTTGTCGGCAAGTTTAAAGTAAATCTCCCTCTATATTTTGCTTCAAGTTCCTTATGAAAATCTCGGAACTCAACAGAGTTCATATCAAATGAACTATCTCTTAGAATCGCTTTAAGTTGAAACCATACTTTATTATTCAATTCTCCACCAGGCAAATCGTTCTCCATAAGAAGTTTTACAATGGGGTGTTCTCTAAGTTTTCCTTTCTTTATAATATTTTTATGACTTGCAGTTCTTGTTTTTACGAATATGCTCTGTGTCTTATATGTCTTCACATCGTTTATCTTAGATAATAGATAATCTGATAATCCTTCGTTCTTACCATCTTCAATATGAATTACTCCTCTCCAGGTGAACCCATCATACTTGTAATTCTTGGTGGCACACAAAGCACATACTCGGTTTATATTAAACGCTGATTTATCTATCTCTACACCTAGTTCATCCTCAAAACGCCTTGTAAAGCGTCTTAATGGCGTTCCAAATGCATCCTTAACAAGTATTTTCAATCTATCAAACTCTTCTGATGTTTCAAAGTACTTTTTTTCATTATTATATGTTCGGGTCGGAAGTAAAATAGGTATATCAAGCTTAAAAAGTAATTGAATGCCATTTCCAGAACAAATTTTAGCATACGACTTGTTCCATTTGTTAATTGCCATCTTTTCAAGAATCTTTTCAGCCAAGATGTCGCAATTTTCTAATTCTTTATTAGATGCAGGAGCGTCTTTTATTTTTCTATCAATATCAATAAATATAAAATCTATAAATTTTATATTGTCATCGGAGCTTCCGCCACGCTGTCCTCCTGAATATGTTTTCCATTTGTTGTTTGAAGAATAATTTTTTTTCCTTTCACTTACTCCCATCCATATGGTAGCTTTGTCCCGAACTGCTGCAATAACTGTTTTTAATTCTTGAGCAGATTTAACATAAACTCCTGAACTACTATATGGAAAACCATATTTATTCGCTACTTGTTTTATCAAAGAATAATCCCTAATTCGAACTTCCATTACTTTTGGTTCGTTGGTGCTCCACCAGTTCCAGAAATCTTTAATGGTATATTGACTATAAAAATCTTTAATCTTAGTCTTTGTATCAACTTTATACCATTTCTTCATTTCCATAATTACCGTGTTTACAATGTGGACAAATGAAAACTATATGGTTTTCAAACAAACCCTTCTCACATCTGTGTCTGCAAACTTCTTTATTACAATTTTGACATTTCATTTTTTTTATATAAATTATATAACCTTACCTTATCTTGCCTGAACATACCCTACCACAACGGAGCATACCACAACGGAACATACCTTGCTGAATATGAAAATCCTTACCTTGTCTTGCCATACCAAACCTCACCTGGACGCACCGTACCAGACCTTGAATATGAAAATCCTTACCTTATCTTGCCGTGCCCCACCCTACCAAACAATGCCCAAACATACCTGACCTTAGCCCACCTAAATATAATTCCTTAACCTAACTTAATACTGCCCTAACTTTGCATACATAAATGAATCACAAATTAATTTGAATTTATATTTTTCTTCACACTTATTACATATTACTGCATATATTATTTTATCTATTCTCTCTCTATAATGACTTCTATATGGTGTTCTTTTGTGTTCAAATTCTTTAGTATCTGGTTGTAGCAATGGATGGTTTGTTGCTAAACAATTCGGGCATTGTGTAATAACTAATCGTTTATCTGGATTACAATCTTTTTTCCAGACCTCTTTCATATTGATAGTTTGACTTACCTCTATGTTTTTATAAAGGTCTTCCAAAATATATTTGTATCCTTTCCATTCCATTTGTTTCGCCTCATCAAAATATACTTTTCCCTATTAAATACCCTAAATTATTAAAAAAATCGTAATAGATTAAATAAATATAAAATATCAATATGAATATAGCAATCAATAGTTCCCAGTTTGTGTAGATAGTCCTTCTGGTGTGCACATATCCAAATAAAAGTATTGACCAACATAGAGCTTGAATAAGAAGCATATGCATAAATCGATTTCCTTCTGGGTGTTGTTCGTAATCATTTAATTCTGATTGAACTGCGTTTGCTTCAACAATTTTTACTTCTGGGTTTGCCTGTACAATAAGGATATTTGTTATTATTGCTGCACCGAAGTTTGCTAAAACCAAAGTTAAGACCAATATGTCCATAATCATAAAAAGCTTTGAGTGCTTCTTTGTAAATTCTTTATGGACCACCCCTCTCTGATTTTTTGCATTGAGTTGTAATCTCTTTATCTCTACCTTTTCCTTTTCAAACTTAATCCGTTCTTCTTCATATGTCATCTTTCTTACCTTACTCTAACAAATCTTTTCATACCACAAACCGAACAAGTAAACTGTTTTCCGTCTTTCCATAACATTTTATTTACTAATTTGGTTTCGTCACACTTCAAACATCTTATCCTAATAATATCTTCTTTCATCTTAAACCCCCAATATTAACCCAACGCCATTTGTATTCCTTTCTTGTGGCACTTACATTGAAACTCCCATAAGTATTTACTCTTCTTTTTTGTTATTGAATCAATAGCCATCTTCATTGGAGTTCTACAATTTATACAATCTGGAATCCCAGTTTTTGCATATCGCTCTTGCCATGCTTGTACATCTTCAATTAGCTTTTGTGGTATTCCTTTTTCTTTCATTCGCCTAATCACCTAAATCATAATAATCCCAACATCTTTCTGAACATTTATGGTGTCTAGCTTCATCTCTTGATATGTTAAATTCTGCCTCGTAAACATATTGCATTTCATAACAACCATCCATACAGTTCCAATAATTTCTAATGCCATGTTCATCATTTCCAGTACACCCTACAAACAAAATTAAAACAGTTAAAACAATAATTGATATTAATTTCTTTTTCTCCATTTTATACCTCTTTCGTCGTATCAACGATATGTGTAAGAGGCTTACCATATTTCAATTTATACCATGCTCTTAGAAGTTTGTTATATTCCTTATTCATTATATGAAAACTTTTCCTTAATCCAAGCATTTTCTTCTCTTCTTTTATATCTAATTGAAATAACCTATCTGATACTTTCTTTTTCTCTTCTTTTAATTCTATTTCCGATTTCAAAACTCTTCTATTTGCAGTATTAATCATATCTGCTATTTGTTTTTCAATTATTAATGGAGATATAATTAAATGTTTTATTTTGTTTTTTACTTTTCCTATAATTTCTGAGGATGTTCCTAAACCTGTATCTCTACCCCATACATTACCCTCATCATCAAAATAGGCAGTTATTTCAATTATTTCCATTATTAATTTAGTTTCTTCCATTTCATTCTCCTCCTTCAATATTTAGCAGATTTATGTAAGACTGTGTTCCCAACTAATAATATAGCTCTTTCCCCATGGTGTTACATCTGTTACTCTTCTTGTAAACACTTCTGTAGTTAATGTATTCTCCATTTCAACATTAATTGCATTACGTTTACCCTTTATCCATAACATCAAAATCTCACGTCTAATATCTTCTTTATCATTAAACTCTCTTAATGTATTGGGTTTGAGTCCTAAATATTCCTTTCTCCATATCTCTGGTATTGATTTAAACTTTATCGTTCTCATTTCTTCCTCCTTCAATATTTAATAGATTTATGTAAGAGCAGTTTCATGTCATACTCAGGACAATTTTTGTTTTCGGCAAAAACCGATAACAGTGGCGAGTATTATTTAATTTCCATCGTCTATACTTCGAAAGCGTCTTCTCCAAATCCAAACTCCTCTACATCTTCTGTCTCTTCTTCAATCTTGATGTCTGCTGCTTTATCCTTATCTAAATCTGGTGCTCCTTTGACTGTATATTCACTAGTCTCTGCAACATCAATCTTACGATTGGTATTCTCTATTATCCAAGCAACCAAATCATAATCTTCCTTATTCATTTTATTTCTTTTGTTCACTATTCTTGATATGATAGCAACGTTATGATAAAATATCCTAGTTCTCCCATCAATTGGGATGCTGTAGCTTTTCAATACGTCATCAACTCTTATTAAATCACTTCTCTCTTCCATATCCTTTTTGAATTCAGTAAAACTATCAAACATTTCAGATATAGTATTACTCTTTAATGATTTTATAAGTTCGAGATGTTCACTTATTACGTTGCCCATCTGTATATTATCAAGCATCGCATCTTCTAAAACTCTATCTCTAGAATTTTTTACTAGATAAAAATAGAATGGGAATCTTTCGTGGAGTGGATAATCAAACCCATCAATCCACCATACGGATTTTTGTTGGAGTTCCATACGTTTTTCTTTAATTACTTTTCTTAGATATAGATTGTCTGTATATTCATATAATGGTAAAAATAAATCAAAACTTTCATCCCAAGCAGGTTTTTCTTCATCACCTATCTTGATATTGGAGTTTCGATAACTCTTACGGATTAATCCTCTGTATCTACCAATATGTTCATTATCAAGATTTTGACTTAAATTTGCGTGAGCAGTTCTAACATTAAATACACCAGTTCCGCCTGCTCGGTCGTACGAATAATTGTCTGCAAGTAAAAATGTTTTTAGGTTTTGAACAAGTTCTTTATTTTCGCCTGCTTCATCAATGTGGATTGTATGATATGTACCCAAATATCCCACCGTCACTAACTTAATTTCTTTATTCATTAGAGTAAGCGTCTGTCTTGTTCCTCTTAAACTAGGAACGGAAATGCTTAGACCGTTGGTTGAAAGGTTTAAATTATTATTTAATAGGAATCCATAATATTCAAGAACTAATGATTTTCCTGTTCCAGCATCTCCAACAATTTGAACATTGGATATCAATTTACGATTAAGAACATTGAATAATTTTTGAATTATTAAAGAAACCTTAATCGGAAGCAATCCATAAATCTTCATATTTGTCTGAGTATGAATATATTTATCAAAAGTCTTTTGAAGTGTAATTATATAATTTTCTCCCTCTACCTTTTCTGGTACATTGAACTTATTATCAATAATTTCTCTTACATCCATTACCAAATAGAGTTCTGTCCCTTTCGGATTTTTTATACGGAACAAGACACATTCGTAAAAGCCTGGTTCTAAATTCTTAAAAGAAAAGGCAAAGGCATTGGGCTTGTTTTTAGTTTTGGGGTCCTCGTAACTTATGTTAAAATAGAAAGCGTCCTTTGTTGAACCAATGTCGGTATCTGGGTAAACGTTGTAAAGACAGGGTTTTAATTTCTTTTCACCTTCTGCATTAAATGTTTCAAAAACGCCTTCGCATATCAGTTTGTTTTTTGAACCTATTACTTCATAGACTTTCTTTTGATTGGCTGTTTTACATTTAGGACAAAGATACTTGTAAATTAAAGGATAATCAAATTTTACTCCTGTAGAAAGAATCTGTATTCTTGCTCGTTGCAGCGGCATATTGTTTTTTGGGGCATTTAATATTAGGTCTGGATTGTCAAAATCATATTTAAATTTAGGTCTTCCCATTTCATCACATAATAATTTTCTAATCATCTCATAAGTAGAATGTTTATTTATCTTATAACAAATATCATCTATTTTCTCAAGAGGTTCGTCAATGTTTTCGTCAGTTTGTGGTTCTTCATAAGTTGATAAGTCTTTTGTAATTTCTTTGAGAAATATGTCCAGTTCTTTTCTAAGAGTTTCAAGAACATCAAGGCGTAGACTATCATCTGTCAAATCTATTTTTGACATATTATAATGCCTAAAAGCATTGGCTTTTTTCTTAAAATCTTTAATATATATCTTCAACTTAAACTCCAACACCATCCGTATTAATTTTTCACAATCGGTTGCAGTAAGCCTCTTAAATTTTTCCATAAAAAAATTATGGACTCTTTCATCTGTAGAAATATTGTCTATAAGTACATCTGTATAAACAAGTGTTGGTTCAGATTCTAATTCTGGATTAATAACTTTTGGTATCTCTATACTATTATCTGGTTTAGAATCTTCATCTTGGGTATCCTCATCACGCAACTTACGCCTCAATATATTCTTCGTCGTCTAGTTTTTTCTTTTCTTCTGATTTTTTTTCTTCTTCTGATTTATTCTCTTCTGGCTTTTTCTCTTCTTCTGGTTTTTTTAAAACAATTGTTTCTGGTGTATTTACTGCTCCTTCCTCTTTTAGAAAACCTAACGATATCATATGTTGTCTTATAGCATCTTCAACTATTCTTTCTGTACTTTTCTCTGTTTCTATCTTTGCATACTTTAATGCCTTATGTAGATTTATTGGTATCCTTACCGCTATTCTTCCTTCTTTACCTTTTGATTCTTCTGTCATTTTATATTATCCTCCTTGATTTAAAGCTTTTTAAGAATGTCCTAATTTATATAGTTTATTGTTTTACAAAATACACTATGGTTAGTTACAACTACAAAATCCTTAAATACACTTTACTGCAAAAAAACTATAAAAAAGATGATTTAACAAACTTAACATTTCTATTACTGCTAAAATCACCCAATTTAACATTTATTTTGTTAAATTTTACTTACTACTACCTATTTTCTATTAATAATGATAATCATTTTTTAAAGAACTTGTTTTTGTTAAGTGTTATGTAATTAGGGGGTTTGGGGGGTCCGAGTGTCCGAAATTCGTTTAACAATTGGGTTAACATTGTATGGTCATATCGTGTGTTAAATGTTAGATATATGTGTTAGGTCCAATCGCTTAACGTTAGGTCCATATAGGAAGGCTCTCTAGAAGGGGGTAGATAGTTTTTTTAGGGTGTAGTAGTAAGTAAATTGAGGTTTTTTTAGCTGTTTTATCGACGAGAAAACGGAAATATTTTACTGTAGTAGTAGTAGTACGTAAATCATTTTTTAGATTCGTGTTTTATCGACGATAAAACGCCTAAAAAACCTATATACTGTAGACTATACTAATAGTAGTAGTAGTAAGTGAAAATATCTTTATTATAAAGATTTTTAGGAAATATATTAATGAACACCATAATCTATATAAATAACCTATGTCTATTAATTAATTAAATATGGAGAAAAAATGAAATTATCGGAAGAACAAAACGAAAAAAGAATAGAATATAATGAATATGCTTATTCGATTTTTAAGTTAGTCACGATAGCTCTTCTAGTAATTCAGCTGCTAAATCATTTTATTTTATACAACCCACACGAAACTATGTGGTGGGTTTTGTTATCTGTTATTGTAATATTGGTTTTTAAAATATAGGGAGAGAGTTATAATAGGAAAATGGAAATAACAAATATGTTCATAATTGGTTTGGGATGGTATCTGATTGGATGTGTTGGATTTGTCTACTGGTGGACTAAAAATAATGATTTAAAAGTTGATGGAGTTATAGTAATGTTGGTTGTAGGTATTATAGGATTATTTGCTTGGGTAGTGGGTTATTTGATACATGGGAAACCAAATAATATATTAATAATGAAAAAAAGGAGAAGATGATAAAAGAATTGATAATGTGTTGTATTATTGCCACAATGTCCAGTAATATAATAACTGATTATATGCAGTTGGGAAGTGCAGAATATACCCACTACCAGTATTTAAATGGCACAATGGAGAAAAGAGAAATACCACGATATAAACAAATGCAAAGTTGTGAGGAAGTAACTTTCGATTTTAAGGGAGATTATGTAAATTATTATGTTCCTGTTGGTTCAAATATGGAATATGAAGAAGCTATGAATACCCCACTTAATTTGTCTATGGTTTTTGAAGAGAGAACACATTATAGAGAACCTTATATAGAAGATTGGGTGCCAAAATATAAAGGATATGTTACAGAAGATTATTGCGATTTAATGGAATTATCATTGCAGCGACAACTTAAAGAGGGGAAGAAATGAGTAAAGATATTACATTACAAGAAAGTAATGATAAATGTCCGCTATGTAGAACAGGGTATTTATATCCGACAACAATATCAAGTTTTGTTGGATTAATTACTCAAAGAGTAAAGTTTAGGTGTAATAATTGTAATGGGCTTATATTGAAGTTATTTGATTCAGACTAGAGTAAAATGAGTAAAATGGATGAGGAATTAATATTAAACGGTAAACCATTTAAAATAAAACAGAATAAAAAAAGATTTAGGTGGTTCCCACAAAAAATAATTGTAACAGATGAGGAATTAATATTAAACGGTAAACCATTTAAAATAAAACAGAATAAAAAAGATTTAGGTGGTTTCCAAAAATAATTGTAACAGATGAGGAAATTGGTTTGGACTGGTTTTATCAAGGTAAAAAGAATTAAAAATGGATGAAGAAATACAAATAGGCGGAGACTATATTTGTAAACAATGTGGTCAACATTGTAGTGGTGGAATATATCATGACTGTCCAATTGATAAACTTCCTGGAGATGTTTTAATGATTAGAAATGATATTAAAAAAATAGAATCAGAGATTAGCAGCAAACAACAGGAAATTAAATCGTTAAATCATAAACTAGTACTAAGAAAGAAGATACTAGAAAAAATAACTCCTAAAGAGAAAAAGAAGAAAGTTAATAGTATTTTTGGTGATTTGTTATCTACTAAAACTAAGAAAAAATGAGAGAAATCAAATTTAGAGCGTGGTACAATACAATTAAAAAGATGGTTTTTATAGATTTGTCTCTCGGAGATAATTTAGGTTTAAATAGTTTTATTAAAGATAAGGATTCATTTGTGATGCAATTCATAGGACTCAAAGATAAAGATGGAACTGACATTTATGAAGGAGATATTGTAAAGTATTCTAATCATAATTGTTATTTGTTAATAGAATGGCAAGGAAGCGGGTGGGGTTATGATATAATTAAACAACAACAAAAGAATACTGGATATGATATTAGATTATATCGTTCTGATGAAAGTTTCAAAGTAATAGGAAATATCTATGAAAATCCAGAATTTTCAAAATAAACGAGGCAAAATGAGAGAAATACCTAAAGAACTTAAAGAATCATTAGTAAAATGGAAGAGTTATAGAAAATATTCTGCTGAGAAAATAAGAGATAATACAGATGATTGGGTGGAAGCACAAGAAAATATAATAAGAATTAAAAAGAGCATAGCACTTTTATGTAACAAGAGGTAAAGAATGAGTCTCGATATAGATGGTAAAGAAGCAGAGAAACGAATAGGAAAGATTATACATTATCCTAAATGTTGGGATACGGTTGCTTATCCTACTTTAGCTACTGCTTTATGGGAGATGGCATATTTAGATAATAAAAGTAAATGTTCTGTTTGTGGCAAAACACAAATGGGTTTCAAGGAGGATTAGAAAAATGGATGAAGAAGATAAAGGAGTAATGAAAAATTGGATAATATTTATTTTGTTTGTAGGGTTATTAGTGTTTACGGTGATATATATATCAGATAAAAATAAGGAAGCAGTGAAAGTTAAAGAAGCCGAGATATTTAATAATGGAACAACAGTAGGATATCAAACTGCAATAAATCAGTTAGTACAGGCAGCAGTAACTTGTGAGCAGATTCCAATAAATGTAAATAATCAGACTATTAATTTGATAGCAGTTGAATGTTTGCAACAAAGATAAGAATGAGTAATACAAAAAGCAAATATATAAATCCACAAGCAGAGTGTTGTTTGTGTGGGAAGGTGGGTTCAATAGAATATCATCATATTATTCCAAAGAGTACGAAGGTTGTAACTGATACCAAACCAAAGTTTGTTTGTGAAATTGAAAAAAACAGGATTAAATATGATAGTGGTATGCCTAAAACATTTAGGATAGAAAAGATGCAGATTAGGGTTTGTCCAGAATGTCACATATTACTTCATATGGAATTCAAAAAATATAGGTTAATAAAATGAAAAAAAAGATTCAAAGATTATTTTTTAGTATTTGTTGTGCTTTTTCAATAGGAGCAGCAATAAATAATAATTCAAAATGGATATTTTTTTCTTTTGGTTTTATACTTTTATTTTTTATGTTTAGAGAAATTCAAAACAAAGAAAAGAGATATTAAAAAAGAAAAAGGAATTAAGATAATAAAATGAGAAGAATAATAACTAAAATATGTAAAAACTGTGTTTATTATAAAGAAACAGATGAAGGAAATGGGTTATTAAAAGCAACTGGATATTGTCATAGATTTCCACAAAAAGTAGGAGTAACAGATGATAATTGGTGTGGCGAAATATTAATAGTTAAATTACAAGAAAAAGTTTCAAAATGAAGACTAAAACTACAAAACAGATAGCTACTTGGTATGATTTACCAGGAACAAATGGAAATACGAAGTGGGTTGAATTAAAGGATGTTGAAAAGGAAACTAAACATCTTCACGGAAAGATAAAACAGGATATAGATAAACCTTGTTATCATTGTGAGACAAAACCAAAATATTCAGAGAAGTACGATAGTTATTATTGTCCTAAATGTTTGTATTGGTTGGAAAGAATATGTTCAATTAGAGAATGTGATTATTGTAAAGATAGACCAAAGTATCCAAAGAATAATCAGAAATAAATTATAATCCCCACCTTGTCGTATTGGCAGGATGAAGCGGCTTTGAGGCTAGAGGAGAAAAGTACACTTTCTTCGATGATGGTGACGAGTCAACGGCTAAGTCCTTCCTCTCGTAACGGTGCCTTTAAAAACAACTGACGGGAAACTGTCTTACGTAAATAAAGGGGTAGCCTGAGCTCAACGAGGGGTACAAGGAATGAGCAGTCTGAAAGGTCTGTGGCTTCGAGGGGTGTGCCATAACACCCCTCAACTCATAATGACAAAATGTAATAGATGTGGACGTAAGGTTGATAGGAAATATAGGATACGAACACCATATAAAATATGGATTTTGTGTTGGGAATGTTATAGACCGATAAATAATGTAATAGTAAAGATGATTGAAAACAAATGAAAAAATGTTGTGAGGATACAATTAAAACATTGCAATATGCAACAAATACAGGTGTGTCTTGTGAGTGTGGTCAACATTGGACTAAGGAAGAATTTAAGAGAGAAGTCTTAAATTTAAGAAGAAAAATTCCTTGTAGTAGATGTGGTCGAATGTGTTATGGACATTTTTGTAGAGCGTGTGATAAAAAAACTTCATTGAAGGGAAAAGTGAGTATAGCAATAAACAGGAGAAAGAAAAAGGGAATATTAAAGTGAAGATTATTAATAAGTGGAATGATTGGATTGATGAGCATCATCAAATAGCAATGTGGATATTTTATGCAGCAATGATGTTATCAATGTTAGGGTTAGCTTACACTAATAGAATTTATTTTTTCCTCTGGATTGGGATAATTATTTATAGTTTGGTTAAACTATTTAAAATGGTAATGGGGTTAGCACCTGTATTTTATTAAAATGGAAACAAAAATAAAACATATAAGGATTATTGATGATGATAAGTTGGATGAGTTATATGAAAGAATGATATCGATGATATTTGAGTACGATGTTACAATTTACGAAACACTTGGTGTATTAGAGTGTGTTAAATGTGATATACTTAATGGGGAATATAACGACGAAGAGGAATAAAATGGTATTAAGAAAATTTAAGAATATTTATGGAAAGAAAATTAACATAATGAATAAAGAGATGAAGCCAAATGATGTATTGGAATTTGATATTCCAGAACCTAAGCTTGGAGATTGTAGGGTTATGAGGAGTAATCAAGAGATAGATAATTTGGTTAGAGGAAAATATATCAAAGAGATTAAGTTAAAGGAAACATTTTGAAAATGGAAGTTGACCAAACAAAAACATATGGAGTAAAACTTAGTGTAATATCTAAGATGGACAGTCTTGATTTAGAAAATATAACAGAAGTTATAAGAGGGTTAGGTTATAAAGTTACGTTCATAGATAATGGGAATGTGATTTGTGAAAAACAGGAGGAATGAAAATGTCAAATAAATATAATTCATATATGGATATTTCAAAGAAAGCACGTAATGGGATGAAAGCAAGAATAGAATTAGCTGTTAATAAATATGGGTTTGAAGTATTTAGAAAATGTTCTTTAAAGTATATAGAAGACATTAAGAAAAAAGGAAAGTTGCAGCAAGAAATAGAAGAGAGAGAAAAGGAACTTGCTAAGTTGAAAAAACAGAATAAATAGGAGGATAAAAAATGAAAAAAATTGTATTGATATTGATAGGGCTAATGGTAATTGGAACGGTGAGTGTAGTAGCAGATTATTTGAGTAATAATGTAACAGCAACAGTGGATGTAGGTGATTCACTTTTAATCGAATTGAGAGAAATGGATGATACGACTTGGAAAAAAGATATAGGTATAGTTTCTTATGATGGTAATCCAGTTAAGATTGTAGTTAGAGTGACTAATTTGTTTGCAACAGATGTTATTGGAAAACCATATGATAGAATTACAGGAACAGATATTGGTTGTGATGATTTTTATATAACTGTTAATGGTGGGGCTGCTATTATTTGTGATGATGATACAGATGAAGAAGTAAAATTAGCAGTAATGGCAGATATCGG
>Ga0307928_10001927_pt1 | contig 15828 bp, 12 predicted proteins | sample AceLakmetagen232_FD_201815 | JGI IMG/M metagenome (GOLD analysis project Ga0307928, IMG submission 201815) | Saline water microbial communities from Ace Lake, Antarctica - #232 | ecosystem: Environmental > Aquatic > Non-marine Saline and Alkaline > Saline | place: Antarctica: Ace Lake... | reverse complement strand
CCTCTGCACTTAACGTATTGCCTCCGATGATGGTTGAAGATGATGGTGTTATAGGGCCTCCAATTACAGAGCCTAATTCTGTTATGTATGTTAGGGCAGGGTCAGAATACCCGCAACCTTATAAAACAGGTTCTAATTACCAACAGGCACAACAGGATATAGAAGCACAGCGACAAGTTGTCAAGGATGGTTATTTTACTAATATATTCCAAGTGCTTGATGATAGGATAAATATATCATCTGCAAGAGAAGTTGACCAGTTAGCGGCGGATAGTTTTGCAATGTTAGCACCTTTTGTCAGTGGTACTAATCAGGAAGTATCTGACCCATTGATTACAACTGTATTGAATTTGCTTATTGAGGCTAAGAAGATTGAAATTCCAGCAGGCAATGGCGAAAAATTAGATTATGAAATAGCATATCAGGGCAGATTGGCAGTTGCTATGAGTGCAATGCAAGCGAATGCAATTGAAGCTGTACTATCTAAGTGGAGTCCGTTACAAGAGCTTTACCCTGTACTTGACAACTTTGATATTGACGGCTCAGCAGTTGATAGTGCTTTGGCGGCGGGTTATCCAGCAAATAGGATTAAAGACCCTGATGTTGTAAAGGCAGAGCGAGACGAGAGAGCTAAGGCGGCACAGCAGAAAGAGCAGGCAGAATTAGCAGACACAATGTCTAAAGCGTATAAGAATACTACTAACGCACCACAGCCAAGTTCATTGGCAGAGGTTATCGGAGAAAATATATAATGGCAAAAAAAGAGAGAAAAAAGACAAGTCAGGAATGTATTGACGAACTTGCTAAGACGTATGTCGATGTATTTACCGGAATTAATGGTAAGATTATCCTTGCTGATTTAGAAGAAGCTTGTGGGCAGAACAAGACGAGTTTAAATGAAAGAGCGCCAGACGCATTACAGATGGCGTTTTGTGAAGGAAAGCGTAGAGTTTATTTAAGAATAATCGGATTTATGAAAAAGGGAAAAGAGAATGGAAAATAACGAAATACCGGCAGTAGATACTCCAGCAGTAGAAGCACCAGCGCATTCACCTGAAACAACGGCTTTAATGGAAGCTAAAGGCTGGAAAACAAATGATGATGTTGCAAATGCTTATACTGACCTTGAGAAAATGGCAAGGGGAGACCAGAATACTATATTACGGATTCCAGCGGATGATGATGTTGATGGTTGGTCTGGCGTTTACCAGAAGCTTGGCAGACCTGAAACAGCAGAGGGCTATAAGTTTGAGAACAAGACTGGAATAGAACTCGATAAGGATAGTATTACCGCATTCAATAAGGTGGCTCTTGAGGGTAACTTTACTCAAAAGCAATATGAAATTGGATTAGCAGCCCACTTGGACGTATTTAAACAGTTTGAAGCGGAAGGAATACAGACTCAAAAGGATTCTGATGCCGCTTATGAAGCTGAGTTAAAGACTTGTGATGATGCTTTGACTGAAAAGTGGGGTGAGGATAGACAAGACAAGACAGTTAAAGCTCTTGAGCTGGCAAAAGAGTTGAAGATATTTGACTTGATAGAGAAAAAGAATCTTGGTAGTGACCCTGAAATAGTAGAGATGCTGTATAGTCTTTACGAAATGAAAGACAATGATGGATTGAAAGGTTCTCTTGAGCAAAACAAACAGACTAAAGACGCTGAATTAGCAGAGATAGTAGCAAGTCCAGAATTTGTAAATAATATGTTACCCGGTCATAAAGAAACACACGCGCGGTTTCTTAAATTGATGGGAATTAGCGGCTAATCGAAAGACCCGCAAAATGGTAGTATTCTACTTGTGGACTACACATTAAATAGAGCGAGGCCCTTAATAGGCTAACCAAGCGACAATTGTTAGTTTAATTAAAAGAAAGTCTATTTAAGGAAATTGTAATGGCAAATCCAAATTATGAGGACGCTTTTGTACTCGCTTACACAGCAGGATATAAAGACGTTCCGCAAGAACGTAAGAATCCTTTTGAAGGTGTTGTTATGCAGACACCTCTTGAGGGCGAACAGATGTCATTTGATGATATTGGCACATCAACAATGACAAAGAAAACCACTAAATTTGCAGATGTAGTTTATTCTGATAATGAGTTTAGGCGTAGATGGATGTTCCCTGAATTCTACTATGATGCAAAATTAGTAGACAAACAGGACGAAATCGCACAGCATACCGAGGTTAGAAGTGCGTTTATGCGTAATCAGATTTTTGGTGTTGAAAGACAAAAACGGGATATTATCTTAGCTGGGTTTGATGCTACTGTTACTGGTGGTAAGAATCCGGGCGATGATTCGTTTAGTTTTACGAATACAGCAATAAGCAACGCAGCTGGTAGAACAATTCCTCACGATGCTACTAATGCTGGCGAAGCCGGTGGAACCTCTGCTGGGTTGACAGTTAATAAACTTATCCTTATTAGGGAAAAGTTTGCTACACTTGGTAATGAAGATGGTATGCCAGTTCATTTGTGTTGCTCGTTCAAACAGAAATCAGATTTACTTCGTGAAGCTGAAACTCAGAGTTGGGACACTTCTGAAATTAAAGCACTTGTTGATGGCAGGATTAATAGTTATATGGGTATCAAGTTTGTTAACACAAACGCAATAACTATTGGTTCATCTAACGACATTGATACTGACACTAATGTTTATGAGTGTTTCGCTTGGTTGCCAGAGGGTATTCAGGCGGCTTGGCATTTAGCTCCGACATTCAAGATTGACTACTTGCCTACAAAGGTTGGCGATACTTGGCAGATTAAGGTCGACTTCGGTGGCAATTCAATTCGGATGCACGAAGATATGGTTCTTAAAGTAGAATGCGCAAACGTTTAATAATCGCGCAAACATTTAACGGAAAGGTTAAATTATGGCAGCTATAACAACTGGTAATGGCGTAGAACAGACCAAATACGCCGCTGGTGGTATTGATAATATGGTAGGTAAGTTGTGGAATAACGATATAAAATTCGTTTATGACACATATTCACTACCTGCAACTGATACCGCAGCAGCAGGAATGGTAATTTCAATGGGTCAAATTCCTAAGAACGCTATTGTTCTTGGTTTTATGTTTACCTCTACCGCACAGGGCGCAGCGGTAACCGCTGACGTAGAAATCGGTGGAACTGCGGCAACAACTTCGGAAGTGTTTACGGATATGACATCGGCAACGACTCAGATAGTCGGCTCTACAGGAGTATTCCCTTACACTCCATTGACGGCGGATTCAACGGTAACTTTGATTACTGCGGCTCAAGCAATTGACCCAGAATCAACAATTACATTATGCACAATCTATGTAATGGATGTTTAATTTAATTGGGGGCGGTTAACCCCGCCTCCTTTTTTCTTGAGGTTATTATGGCACTTACAGCAGAACAAGACTTGCACAATACAGCGTTGGGTCTTATTGGTGAATATGAGATAACTGAATCAGACACCTCGTCTAAGCAATACAAGCGTTGTGTTCAATTTTATGATATTGCAAGAAACAGAACACTTGTTTCGCACTGGTGGAATGAGGCAGAGGAAACTGTAATAATTCCACAAGAGCAATATGGCGACATTTTTAACTATACCTACAAATACGCACTTCCATCTGATTGCTTAAAGGCTAAAGATATTGGTGAATATAAATATGATTGGGAAGTTAAGGGTGGTTATATCTTGACAGACTATTCGAGAACGCCTGCAACGTGGACTGCTGGTACGGTGTATATTGCTGGACAGTATGTAAGTTTAAGTGATATTACTTATCGATGCAATGTTAGCCATACTTCTGCAACTGCGACAAGTCCTGCGACTGACGTTGTAACTTGGACAACTGCTGGCGGTGATTACAATGTAATAGATTTTAGTTATATCAAAGAGCTTACGGATGTGTCTTTGTTCTCTCCAATGTTATATCAGGCTATTGCTTATAGATTAGCAATACTGGTAGTAGTGCCATTGACGGGCGATATGGGTAATAAGGGCAGTTTATTGCAAGAGTACAATCAAATAGTAATGCCTCAAGCGAGAAGTATAGACGCTATGCAGGGTAAACCTAAAAAACTTATTGTAAGTCCAAATTCTTGGCGTAGAAGCAGAAATTTTGGTTAAAAGGACAATGAAATGAAGAAAATACTAATGGTTTTGTCGATATTGTGTTTGACTGCAATAGCATTAGGCGCAACTGCGGCAACGTACAATAATTGGATAACCAGTAGAGGGACTTTTAGAGTTAGAAAGGTTGTATTTGGTGCGGTATCTGCATCTGAAACTGCTACATTTGTTTGGGACGGAAGTGTCAACAGGATAGTAGTTGATATAACCGGAACTGATGCTGATGGCGATATAACAATTTCTGATACCTCTGGCGTTAATTATGTAAATTGGGAAAATAAGCTTGGTTCAGGCGACATTGATTATATTGTAAACGCTGTTGATGCAAGCGCTAACGTTTACGGCGGGCCTCCGACAAGTGGAACTCACACTATTACAATGACTGACTGTGCTGACTTAACAGCGGCTACGTTCTATATTTACTGCGATAGGTAACAATGGGTACAAAGATAATTAAAAACTCCTGCAATGCAGGTATATTATCAGAGAAGCTATCTGGGCGTACTGACCTATCTAAGTATTACAATGGCTGTTCGCAGATAGTGAATGGTATATGCTTACCTCAAGGTGGTATTATTAAGCGTAGTGGCACTGAATTCATTGCTAAAGCAAAAGAGTTTATGCCTTGGGCAAAGAGTACGATATATCCGATAGGCATATTGATTTCGAGTGATAGTAATTATTATTATTGCAATGTGGCTCATACTTCCCTTGCAACTACACTTGCCGCGCAAATAATTGCTAATCCTACTTATTGGACTTTGGTCTCTGACACTGACGATGGAACGAAAATAAAGATGTTTGGATTTGAGTTCTCTACTGACGATGTTCATACCTTAGAGTTTGGTACACGTTATATGAGAGTTTACAAATCTGGTGCAAGAGTATTTGAAACTGCACAGAGTATCATAGATATAACGCTATCAACGACAGACCCAGTAAGCGTAGAATTGACAGGACACGGCTATTTAACTGGCTATACTATTAAGTTTACTGATGTAGGTGGTACTGACGAATTAGACGATAAAGAATATATTGTCATTAAGACTGATGATGATAATTTTACGTTATACGACACTGATAGTAGTGATTTTACAACTTGGACATCTGGTGGTACAACTAAAAAGGTCTACGAAATAACAACTCCATATTCGATAGATGACGTTTTTGAATTACACAAGACTCAGTCTGCCGATGTTATGTATATTGCACATGAAGACCACTACCCTAATCAGTTATCAAGATTGGGCGATTCTAATTGGACTTTAGCTGATGCGGCAATAACTAACGGGCCGTTCTTGTCAGAGAATACAGACGCATTAGGAATTCTTACATTTAAAACAGCGACAGTTCCGGTTTTAAAGTATTCAGTTGTCGGTGTAACTGGCACATTAACGGCAAGTGGTACAGTTGATGGCGTTGCGAATGCTCCGTTCTTAGACGCTCACGTTGGCTCATTATGGGCGTTGAATCATTCAAGGAAAGACAACAATACTTCTACGCCGGATAATGTTACAAATGCAGCTCCAACTACATTCACAAACGCAATAAGAATAAAAGGCAATTTTGCGTTTAAGATAACAGAATTTGTTGCTGGTACTGATTCTGCAAAGCTATGGCGAAAAGAGGGGAACGGAGAGTGGACAGAGTATGAAACTTTCCTTAGTGCAACGAGTTATTCGTCAACTGAAACAGTTAATGATACATATTACGCATTTACCGTTTCAGTAAATACTATGGTTGGCAACTTAACAGCAAAAGAACAACTTAATAAAGGTGTGGTTAAAATAACTGCCGTTACAAGTAGTGTATTAGTAACAGTAGAAGTAATGACAGCAGTTTATAATGAGGACGTTGTTGCGGCAAGTTATGACTCAGCAACCTCTATGTGGGCTGAGGGCGCTTGGAGTGATTATAGGGGCTATCCAAAGACCGTATCATTTTACGAGGACAGACTGTATTGGGCTGGTAACACATATAAGCCACAGACATTATGGGGTTCTGCTACTGGTGAATACCTAAGTCATTTAACAGGTAATGTGGACTCAGACGCTATCGTATTGCCTATGAACGCTAATGATATTTCGCAGATACAATGGATTGCCGCAAGAAAGACTATGGTAGTAGGAACGGCAAGCACAGAGTTTGTAATAAGCGCCTCTAATCCTGATGACCCATTGACAGCAGTTGATAAGAAGTCAACTCCGCAATCATATATAGGTAGCAATAATATTCAGCCTGTCATCTTAAATAGTGGGTTATTCTATCTTCAAAGACAAGGCAAGAAACTTAACGTAATGACATTCTCGTATGAGATAGATTCTTATAAGTCTGAGAATGCAACTATACTCACAGATGACATATTCAACAGTATTCCTACAACAATGGCAGTACAGTTAACGCCAGACTCCTGCTTATGGATTACAAGAGAAGATGGAGTTTTGTGTTCATTCGTTTACGAGCCAGGCGAGGAAGTGTTTGCCGCTTGGTCTGAACACGTTACAGGTTCATCTTTGCTTACTCCAATAGGATTTTTTGAGAGCGTTGCTGTTGTTCACGGAACGTCTGAGGACGAGATATGGGTATCTGTTAAGAGGATTATAAATAGCGAAACAATAAGAACTATAGAAAAGTTTTACACAAGACAAATTGATAATGTAGATGACGCTATGATGATGGATTCAGCTAAGGTGGTAAGTTCAAGTTTTGATTCACAAAATATATTATTAGCCTCTGACACTATAAGGTGTAATGAGGGTTTATGTAACTCAAGTTTATGTGGCGGTGTACCCGCTTAAAGGAGTTTTATTATGGCTACTTGGCCTGCAAATTCAGACACCGACTGGAATACTAAGATGCTGGCGTATCTTGCGATTGAACACAATACAGATGGAACTCACAAGGACGCTGTTAAAAGTCCATTCAGTGCATTAACATTAAATGACTCTGAATCTAATGCGATGTTAAAGGCTCACGCTTATTTGGCTGCGACAGATGGGTTTATTCACGTTAATACTGTTAGCACAGACGGTAAGGTATTGCGGGGATATATTGGAGCAACAACTGACCCAGCGGGTGCGGGTTCTTTGGTGCAAGTTCACGTTAACGAGGGTTCTGGCCTTAAATACGAATCTATCAGTTTTTCTGTAGCTAAAGATGAATATTTTGAGATTACATACGATGGAACTCAAGCACCAAGTATTTTCTGGCGTTCAGTTGGAACGTTATCATCGCCAGTAGACCAAGACTAAACAGGAATCGAAATGGCAGATTTAATTATATATCTACAAAATCACGGATATTCTGAAAGTGATTCTATATATGTTTCGTGGCTTGATGCTAATTATTATGTCAGGGATATAGATGAGGATTCTTTTAAAATCTCATCAACAGATGACGACCTTAACTTTGTTACGTTCACAACAACTGTAACAACTGGCTACGTTAGAGAAGTTGACTTAGCTGGCGGAACAACTACCATTTCTAACCTTGACCACTTAGAGGGCGAAACAGTAAAGGTTGTTTCCGGCGGTGAAATTGTTGCAACAGAAGAAGTTTCTGGCGGTGAAATAACTATAAGCTCTGATTTGTATTCCTATCAAGTTGGCTTGCCCTATACAATGAAAATTAAGACTACAAGGCTTGAGTTAGCGCAATCACCAACTACTACACAGTCAAAGATTAAGAGGATTACAGAAGTTGATATAAGATACTTGAAAAGTGTTGGTGGTAAGGCTGGGCAGGAATATGGTGGTACAGAATACTTGCAAAATTTGGATTGTGAGTTTAGCGATAAATCAAAAGATGTTAATAGGCTCAATAGTGGAGGCTTTGACCCTGACGCATATCTTATCTGTAAATCGGAAGACCCTTATCCGTTTACGCTAATAGTATTTATGGCAGAATTGGATGTAACACAATGAGAGTAGTAAAATTCAATATAGAACACGCTCTTGAAGTCCTAAGTAATTCAACTGAGGATATTGGAGAAAAATTAGGTGTAGATAAATTGGAATTACTTGCGAATTCAGGGCCGACACATACTTGGATGGATGATAACGATATTATTGGTTGCGGTGGAATAGTTTTAATGCCAGACGAAACAGGCGAAGCGTGGTGTTTAGTTAATAATAACATCACATTCAAGAGAAAAAGACAGCTTATAACTGGAGCAAAGAAATTTTTAGGCGATATGATTAAGGAGTTTAAACTCAAATATCTATCTGCTTGCTGGTCAGATTCGTTTGACGAAAAGATAAACTGGCTGAAACATCTTGGCTTTACTAAAACTGATGAAAAGCGAACATACGATGGACAATCTTGTGTTGTATATATTCGGAGACACTAAATGATAATTGCGGCAATAGCCATATCAACAGCAATCTCGGCGGCAGCGCAAGCACAAGCGGCACAGGCGACAGAAGCTCAGGGCAAAGCCCAACAGCAGATGCACGAGTATAATGCTCGTATGCAAGAAGCAGAGGGTCGTAACAGAGAACGTGCGGCGCAGATAGAAGAGGCTCGCATAGCTGACCAGCAAAAGGGTGTACTTGGTAAGCAAAAGACTCAGTTCGCAAAACAGGGATTTTCTATTGAAGAGGGTGCAAGCATTGATGTAATGGCAGACACTTATGGTGAATTTGCTATTGATAGGTCATTAACTCTGCGTAAGGGCTTAATTGACGAAATGACTCTTAAATCTGAGGCTAACATATCAAGATATAAAGGTAGGGTCGCTAATCAATATGGACAGAATATGAAAAGGGCTGGTTATTTGGGTATGGCGGGAACGATAGTTGGCGGCGCGGCATCGGCTTATAGTGCATATTCGTCTGCGCCAGCTAAAGGCGTGAATGCTTCTAATTCAGGAATTAACAATTCAGGTTCGTTTAATCAATCAGCGTTTCAACCTCGCCGTTTTGCATAGGAAATACTAATGCCAAAAGTACAAACATATAAAAGTCAAGCACCTATACCAACTGGCGTAGGTGCATCTCTAATACAGAACCCTGCGGCACTGACTAACACTGGAGAGGGTGCAGTGCTAAACGCTACTGCTAATTTGGCCTCTGGAATAGGAAGTATTATAGTTGGATTGTCGCAAAAGGCACAGGCATTTGATGATGTTATCGCATCGTCTGACCTCGCAAGGACTTCTAAAAAGGCTGAATTGAATTATCAAGCTAAGATAGAGCAAGACCCTGACACAAATAATCACTATAAATATCTCGAAGAATACAAACAAGAGGTCGCAACTGCATCTACTGGCCTTAAATGGGGAACTAAACAAGCCCAACAGAAGGCCGGTGTAAACTCAGAAGCAAATATGGACATCTTTGCCAGCAGAGCAGAAATGGGGATTATTAAGCAAAAGAGTAAGGAAGCTCTTATAGTATCTGGGGCAAATCTTGAAGAAGCTATTCTCTCTGACGATGGTTCTAAACAAGGCGCGTTAGAGGCAAGTGTAGCGTTAGAGAATTACGAAAAAGCATTAAAGATGTCGTATCCGCAGGAAGTTGCGGAAGTAGTGATGGAAGATACTTTAGAAAAGTTAGAGTTTAAAAAAATATCTAATGCAGTTTCCTTAGACCCAGAAATTGCTATTAAGTTGATAAACAAAGAGTTAGAATTAAGACGCAAGGGTAAAGGTTCAAAGGAATATGCTAACCTTGAAGATGTTCAGTTACAAAAACTCAAATCTCACGCTAATTCAGTTATAGCAACAAATAATTCTATACAAAATAAGGCTTATAAGGAATCAGAGGGTGAGGTATACGATAGTTATGTTGATGGTTCTTTGACTATTGGTAAACTTGATAGCGTAAGAGAATCTAATACTATTGACGATTCTACACATAAGGCATATACTAAATTATTAGAAAATAGAATACTGGAAAATACTGATGAAATACTTACAGATAAATGGATTAACGGTAATTTGACGTTAGATGATGTTAATGTTGCGTACAAATCTGGCAGATTAAATAGTAGTAATGTCTATTCGGCTTGGAAAAGTAGGGTATCTTCGGGTAGTGTTTTTAATGTTAGCCTGTACGATGAGGGGTTAGCGATGACAAGAGAGGTAAGAACTGATAAAGGTAAATACGAATCAGTTAGAAAATGGCAATTAGAAAACGCTAACGAGCTTGGTAGTCAATATGCAGAACTCAGAAAAACTCTTGAGACTAATATGAATGCCAAACCATCTGGAAAGACTGCATATATAACAAGGTCGCATAAAAACGTAACTGATTACTTCAAAGATAATGTAGACATGACGAGCCTTGACTCCATAAGGGAACAAGAAGTTATACATTCTGCAATAGACGCAAGAGCAGAGGAATATACGCCAACTCAAATGGCGGATTATGTTCAGGCTTTGTTGTTGCCGCATCAAGAAGCGGAAGTTATTGGAGCATTTAGTACTGGAAGGCTAACTGAAAGGTTGACTGGTTTGTTTGGTGTAAAGTCTGCTTATGAAAAATCTAAACCAGCAGTTATGGCGATACAAACAACTCCAATAAGTGAAGCAGAATTTAAGAATACATTTAGAGCATTAGAAAAATTATATGGCGAGGATGACGCACATGCTCAAGCATATTTTGATAAATACAAATGGTTATTCACCGCAGAGGCAGAATAAATGGCACAACTGCAATTCCAAACTATGGCAGACTTGAGAGGGCAACCACAAGAAGAAGCTCCGCTTGCGCCTAAGCTAAAATACGAATCTATGGAACAGGTTAGAGAACCAACATACGATTTCGGACTTATAGACAGGGACAAGAGAATACAGCAATTTGTAGGCGATTCCGGCGTAACTAACGAGAAGGTCAAGAGCAAATTAGTAAGCTCAGTGTACTTTGCGGAGAAGTTTGATATACCTTTTGATAAGGCTTATGCTAATTACGATGGTATTGTTAGCCACGTTTACAAAAAGAAAATGAATCCAGAGGAAGTCTTAAAAGGAATCCAGCGTTCGCAAAAGACTAATGCTGAACTCTTTGAGGAATACGATAACAGATATTACAAAGAAGCCAGAGAGCAAGGCAAGGGTAGAATCCAGTCAGGTGCTATATCCGGATGGGAAAAGATAAAAGACCGCTACAATCGTATGGGTGTTAATATGACTAAGGAATTAGTCGGGTTAACGGAAGCTCTTGGCGATATTACTTTCTCTGAATCACTGTCAAGTTGGTCAAAGGGTATGCGTGAAGCTACTGACTTATATGCTCAGGAGCATCCAGAGGAATTTGTAGACCCCGCTGGCAAAGGATTTTGGGACACCACTTGGAATTACGTATCTAATCCAGAATTTATTTTACTTGGTACAATGGAACAAGTACCCTTGATGGCATCGTCTGTCGGTTTAGGTATTGTTACAGGTGGTACGGCTACTGCGGCTGGTGCAAGTGCAAAGGCCGCAAGTTGGGCTAAGAAGATAGGTGCTATACAGGGCTTTGCTACGCCTGCTTTTGGTAGGAACTACTCTAATCTAAGGTCGTTGGGCGTTAGCCCTATGGGCGCGTTGCCAGAGGCTTTCCTGTCTGCACAAGCAGAGGGTTTACTTGAAGAATGGACATTAGGCAAAAAGATACAGCTATTTAAGGGTGCTGGCAATGTAGCTAAAACTGGCATTGCAAATACTTCTGCTAAGATGCTTTTAGGTGCTGGCAAGACATACAGTCGAGGTGCTTTTGAGGAGGGTACTCAGCAGATTTCTAACAACTTCTTTGAGATGATGTTTAGAAATACTGACGTTGCGTTACTTGACGATGTGGGTTCGTCCGCTGCCGCAGGTGGATTACTTGAAATGACTATGGCAGGTGCTTTTTCTGCTGGTGGTAAGGTTGTTAATTACAAATCTAAGGCAGGAAAATTAGAATCCCTTGATGCTATTGAGGAGATTATTAAGAATGCACCACTCAACTCAGAACAGCGAAACGAAGCTCTTAGTGAGGTTGACGCTTGGCGAAAGCAAGTCAGTGGTGAGGTTGAGATTCTTGGTGAGCAAGGTGTTACTGTTATTGGTAAAGACGACATTGAACTTACAGATTTAGAAGGTAATCCGCCGAAGCTAAATAACGATAGAACTATAACGTTGTATCATAGAACATCAGAAAAGAATGCCCAGAAAATTAAAGAAACTGGGGAATTTGAATCAAAAGAGCAGGGTGAGGTGTTTTTTTCTACCTCAGAAAAAGGACAAGCTAATGGATATGGAGATTCTATTGTGTCAATAAGTATTGACCCATTAAAAATTTCTTTAGACGATGCTTTTAGTGGCGGAGAAATTCACGTTTCTGTATCTAATAAAGATATATCTCTTAAGAATTTGTCCCAACCAATTCCGCAACAACAACCCATCCCAAAATCCCAAGCCGAAGAAATAGAGAACACTCCAATAGTAGGCGTAGAGGAATCTAAGGGCGGTTGGCAGGTCAAGGATTACTCAACTGGCGAGGTTATTGAAACTAAAGCTACTGAGCGTGAGGCAATGGAATCTGCTAATAATATGAACATACCACCAATAGCAACTATGGGTGGCACTTCAACAGAAACAATAGATTGGATTAGAGCCTCCGGCGAAACAGTTAAGATTTCCAGAACTGAATTGACTAACGAAATGGAGAGGTTGGCGACTGACCTTGAAGCAAGGATAGAGAGCAATGAGTTAGCGACCGATGAAGATGTTAAGCAAGCCGAACAAGACTGGCTTGATATTCAATCATCGAGGAAATCGTTAGGACTCAACAAAGAGACTAAACCTTTTAAGATAGTAAAGTCTAAAGATAATAAAACAATAGAAATTCAAAGGGTTAAGTCGAGAATATGGGCGGCGATTAAAGGTGAGCAAAAGACGGTAACTGTCAAGCAAGCATTAGAGGCTGTAATGAAAGGCAAGACCACAGCGGCTAAAGCGGCTTATCGAGAAGCGGCCAAAGCAATAATCTCTATGCACAAGGATATAGTCAAATACGCAAAGGCTCAACTCAAAGGATTGCCGATAGGTAGAGTAGAGATGACTCGTATTATGACAGCGGTTGCTAACGCTAAGTCTGAGACACAAAAGATAGATGCTATTTCACTGGTTAATGCTATTAAAGACAACAATGCAAAGGCTGGTGCGGTTAAATCTTTAAAGAAAAAGATAGCTTGGATTAACCGTAAAATGGGCAAACCTCGTTCTGAGAATGGTATAGCCCCAGACTACCTTGAGAAGATTCAAGAAATACTTAATAGTTTTACCACTAAAGAGACTTCTGCTATTAAAAAGAAAAGAATTAAGGGTTTTGCTAACTACCTTGAGACTATCAAGCGTGGCGAAGAAGCTACTTATGACGAGAAGTGGACTGAGTACAATCTGCCAGCAGAGCTAATAAGTCAAGTCGAGAAGATGGAACTCAAGTCTCTTGAGAAAATGACACTTGAAGAAATCAAAGGCATCAATGATATCATTGGCAAGCTCATACATCTCAACAGTACAAAGAACCGCCTTATCAATGAGCGTACCGGCAGGCGTGTAGCGGAATCCTTAACGGAAGCCTTAGAAGAAGCTGAACAACTTGAACCCCGTTCTGACATAGAACAGAGGGGCGAGATTGATACACAAGATAGACCTGACCAGAACAGAGGCTTTTGGCCTGACCTAAAGCAAGGACTCAAAAGGGTTTGGGACGTAGTTGGTGGCGTAGAGAATCATAATATAGAAACCCTTGCCGAAACATTGTCGAGTAGTAAAAAGGGTTCTATCTTTGAAATACTTGCAACTAATATATCTAAGGGCCGACAAATACAGTCCGAATACCTTAACAAATCATCTGATATAATCAATAAGTACACTGAAAATATGTCGATAGAGGAATTCCAAGAGCTATCCCCTGCATTCTTTCAGTGGATTAAGAATCCTGAAATGAGAAAGTCTTTGCAAAAGCAGGGCTTGAACCTATCCGTAACGCCGAGGTCTTATGCCTTTTCAGTAGGCAATCAGAAAGTCAACTTCACAATGTCAGAGATGATGAGCGTCTATATGGCAACTGAAAATCTTGACACTGTAAACGAGATGTTAAGGGCTGGCGTTGCAGACTCATACAAAAAATTAGGCGGTATAACATTTAAAGACATCAAGCGAATCAGGACTAAAGTAGAACAAAATGCTACTGCTATGAAGTTAATAGAAATGGGCAAAGAGCTTAAAGACTATGATGCAAAGAGAATAAACGAGACATCTCGACAATTAGACGGTATAGATATTGCTGATATAGTGAATTACTGGCACAGAGAACGCCGAGGTGGGGGAGTTAGGGGACATCAAGAATTTAGGAACTCGTTATTAGAAGCTATGGGCTGGCTCAAAAAACGAGAGGGTAGCGGGAATCCAGTAGTAATAAGGGACTTCTTTAGCGTACTTATTAGCGACCAAGCACAAATATCAGAATACGTTGGTATGGCACAACCTTATCGAATGGTTAAGAATCTCTTAAATTACAAAGCGTTTAGGACTACTGTTGAAACAAAAGGGTATGGTAAGGAACTAAAGAACATCGACTCACTAATTGAACGAACAGAACAAAGACCCACAAACTCCGGTATTATGGACGCGATAATATCCAAGATGACTAAAGGACTTATTAGGTCTGTTTTAGTTAATCCGGGCATTATGGCAGGTCAGGTGTCGTCAATCATTCCTATTATTCAAAACGAAATAAGCGGCAAATATGCCTCTGCTATTGACCTTAGATTGCAAGATGATTATGTAAGCCGCATTAAGCAGTACTGGTACGCTGGCAGACGTAGATTAGAGGGCGGGGTATCGAGCATAGCCCTAAAAGAGTTAGGCGACTCAGACGCAGCCCTACGGACTTTCAAAGGCAAACACGACTACCTTAACTTCTTGATGCAGGGTATTCACAATATGGACTCAAGAGCTATTGTTAGTATCGCAAAAGCTGTTGAGGCTGAAATGGCTGACGGTAGTATGGACGGTATATCAAGAGAATACTGGCAATGGTACGATGTTGACCCATCACTACTCGAAAAGAATAGCCCTGAGTATTGGGACGCATTCAATGACAGGGCAGATTATATTGTTAGACGTACGCAACCTATGTTTCACGGTGAACATAAATCAATGCTGACAAGCGACCCATCTACGCTGGCAAGGTCTTTTGCTATGTTTAGGTCTTATGTTGACCAGCCGATAAGAATGGTACACCGGAACGTAACTGCTTATAATAACGGTACTATAACCGGTAAAGAGCTGGCAACTCGTTCTGCGACTATATGGGCTGGCCTTGCAACTTATGAAGTAATAAGGGCGTTAATTAGCAAGGGAATGTTCGGTGGGGATGATGATGAGATTGATTTAATGCTGAACATAATAACCGCACCAACAAAGGTTATGGCATTTATTGGATTCCCTGCACAGAAAACATTAAGAGAATTGATAGACAATAAGCTGACTGGCGACCCTATACAGCTTAGATATGCTGACCTATCACCAATGCCTATTCAGTTTGCTAACGATATTGTAAGAAATACGAGCGATTTAACAAGAGCGTTAGGGTATTCCGGCTCTAAAGAAAGATTCAAGTCTGGCAAAAATCGAGGTAAGTTAAAGTCTAAAGTTTACTTTGATAAGGCAATATATGGTATTACCAAAAACGCACTAAGGTACAATGGAATACCTGCCGTACAGATAGATAGAATACTCA
>Ga0307928_10001926_pt1 | contig 15828 bp, 25 predicted proteins | sample AceLakmetagen232_FD_201815 | JGI IMG/M metagenome (GOLD analysis project Ga0307928, IMG submission 201815) | Saline water microbial communities from Ace Lake, Antarctica - #232 | ecosystem: Environmental > Aquatic > Non-marine Saline and Alkaline > Saline | place: Antarctica: Ace Lake... | reverse complement strand
CTGACTTGGAATATGAAAGCATCCTCGGCGCGGTTGGCGCGCCCGACCAGACGCGCTTTGAGCCAAGCGCAAAGCTGACGCGGGCATTCACAGCGCGCCAGCGAAAGAAGCTCATCGAAGCATGTCTTGGCACGGTTACTGTCTTTCGTAGCGGATGGTTGGAGCGCTGGCTCAAGCCGGCGCTGATCGTGCTCGGGCACAAGTTCAAAGAGGCCAACTGGGGAGAGGAGGACGACGAGTGAACCTGAGCCATCAACAGATAGACACCATCATCAAGGCTGCGCTGCTGTTCCCAAACGAGCTGGACAACGACGTGTCCGCAATGGACGGGCTCAAGGCGCTCAACGACGAATACGACGGCGCCGTGGCCACGTTCCTTGCCGACATCATCACGGAGCAAGAATGGCTGGCGGTGCGCAGCCAGATCGTCACCTGGCGTGACACGTTCTGGGCGCGCGTGGCAGCGCTGCGGGGCGATGATCTGGACGCGCTGAGGTTGCCGGAGGAGGAGCCAGAATAGTGAGACGCCTACTCGCCGTCATCCTGCTGCTGGCCGTGAGCTGCGGTCTGCTACCGGGTGCGGCCACGGCTGCGGGGTACTGCACCATCGTGGGGGCGGTCTACGCCGACGGGGTAGCGGTAGGCCAGGGCATCCTCGTTGAGCTGGTCACGCCTGGCGGCTTGGTCAAGACGGCGACCACCGATGCCAAGGGCTGCTGGGGCACGATGCAAAACCACATGGACGGCGTCTGGCATGCCAAATGCCTGGAGGCCGACGTGCCATTTCAGACGGTCTCTGATAGCGTGGTCACGGTCGACATCCAGATCGGAGAGGCGCCGCCAACCGCGACGCCAACGGCTACACGCACGGCAGCGCCAACGATCACACCGTGGTACACCTATGCGCCGACGCCGACACCGGGCAGATTGGTCATGGGCTACTATGTCGTGACGAACGACGGCGCGCCGATCGAGGGCGTAGAGTGCACGCTCCAACACGAGGACGAAGTCTGGGCTCTTGGCTGGACGCACGCGGACGGCTGGTATCAGGTAGCGGTCGTGCATGTGCCGGGCTGGTGGACGATCTGCCCCAAGCTGCCCGCGGGTGTGACGCTGGACAAGATCGTGAGGCCGGAATGGCTGATCTGGCCAAGGCCGGGGGAAGAGCCCAGCGACCCGAGTTGTATTCGGTTCAAGATGCCAGCGGATATTCCGCAAGTGTCGATAGAGTGGAAGGTGTTTGATGAGAGGGCTACTGCGACGGTTGTTCCTACGGATACATCAACTCGAGAGCCAGAGCCCAGTGCCACAGCGACGGATCGCCCTACTGCGACGTCTAGTGTCACTTGCAGCGAAACTCCGCGGCCGACAGTTGCACCGACAAGCACACTGACGGGGACGCCAACGGCGACGCCTAGGCCGACAGTGGAACCGAGCAGGACGCCGAGCCGAACGGCAACTCGAACGGCAACGGCAACTATCACTCCGACTGTCACAGCTACAATGATGGCCACGCCAGCACCGACGTTGAGCTGGCGGCAGCATATCGCGTTGGCGCAGCAGCTACTCGCGGAGATCATGCCCGGTTGGCGAATCAGGATCTATCTGGAGCTGGATGGGATAGGGGACAAATGAGCGAATCACGCATCGCATCGCACGACCTGAGCGCCGACGTATTCCGTGGGCTGGTCACCGATCGGGCGCGCGCGCTGGGCGTCGAGGTCAAGCGGCCGCCCGACTTGTTGAGCGAATGGGAACGCAAGGGCATCGAGCAAAACCTTCTCGAGAAGATCAACCTGCGCAACGACCTATTGCCGGCGCGCTGGCTATGGCAGGGCGCGGACGCCGCCTGTGCCGTGGTGCGCGTGGTCGTACCTGGTGCGAACGCCGTAGGCAGCGGGTTCCTGGTGACTGACCGCGTGATCCTGACCAACCATCACGTGCTGGCATCGGGGGCGATGGCGGCGGGCGCTTATGTCGAGTTCTTTTACGGGGAAGGCCAACAAACCGTGACTGTGAGGCTGGCGCCTGACCGGCTGTTCATCACCAATGCGGAGCTCGACTATACGTTCTGCGCACTGAGACAGCCGCAGACACTGGACCCGATCGAGCTGGCGCCCAACCGGGTCACGCGCGGCGAGCGAGTGAACATCATCCAGCACCCCGGCGGCGGGTACAAGCAAATCGCGGTCCACGACAACCGCGTGCTGCGCGTGCTTGATACGGTGATCAGATACCGAACCGACACACAGCCGGGCAGCAGCGGGTCGCCGGTGTTCGACAACGACTGGAATCTCGTCGGCCTGCATCACAGTGGCTGGATGGGCATCTGTGGCACAGCGACGAATGAGGCGGTGAGGATCGATGTGATCTTGGAGAGCCTGTCGGATGAGGACAGGGGAAAGCTGGGGCTATGAGCATCGTCGGCTGGCACCTCGGCAATGAGGGGCCGATCACGGCGAACGACTGGCAGATTATGCTGCGCTGCCCGCCCGGGAACGTCGTGCTGATGCCCAGCTACGGCCCGAGCCGGCAGGCGATCACGCCGGATGATGGCAGGCGGATCCTCGACATATCGCCGCGGTGCCATTTCCTGCTGCGGCCGTATCTGCCGCCCAGCATGGTCACGAACAACGAGCTCGGGCGCTACTATGACGAGTGTAAGCGGGTGATCGACGAATGGTCGGGGATCATCCCCGAGGGGCAGCGGCATTTTATCCTGTTCAACGAGCAGAACATGCCCCGCTGGGCCGAGCAGTATGAGGGGTTTGGCTCGATGGTCGAGGACATGCACCGGTTCAATGACGCCTTCTGCGCGGGGTATCAGCAGATCAAGGCGCACAATCCGACGTGGCTGATCGGATTCTCGCCGCTGACCATCGGCAACCGCGACGCCTACTTTTACAGACCCGAGGCCGTGCCCTACTATATGCACGGGCCGACGGGGGCGCAGTTGCTCAGCTCAGCCGCCATGTACGAACAGGCAGCGATCGAGGGGCCGTGTTATCAGGCGCTGATGCTGGCCGACGAATACTATGCTCACTGCTACATCCACAAGGCAGAGGACGCCTATCTGTCGGGGATCTATGGGCTGCGGTTCCGCCGATATGCCTACTTTTTCCCGAAATACCTGGACGTCTGGATCACAGAGGGCGGATACCCAAGCCGCGAGCATATGGCGCCAGCCTGGACTGGGCCGGCGTTGCTCAGATGGCTGGACAGGCTGGTCGAGAACTCGCACATCACCTGGACGGTCGACGGCGAAAAGCACCCCAAGATGACGTTGAGGGGCGTGGCGCTGTGGATCCTGGGCGATCACTGGGGCTCGATGTGGGTAGAGAACGGGCGGCCGCGCGCGCTGGTCGATGAGCTGGCCGAGTGGCAGCAGGATCAAGAACCCGCCGACATGCAGCATCTGGGCGATGCGATGCAGGCGCACGTCATCCCGCAGAACCGCGAGGCTGCGTTCTACGGATACGGCAACGATCGCGGCTGGCAGCCAATCTCAGGCGAGGTCGACATTGACGGCCAGCGCTGCCAGGCCTGGTACACGCCAGAGGACGACATGCAGCACATCGTCTATTGCCGGATCGGGAACTGGGGCGACATCATGCACTTTGATCGGGCGAACTGAGGGAGGCATGGCAGAAACACCAAAGCCGCGCAACGGAGTGGCGACGCTCAAGACGTGGTGGCCGATCATCCTCTTTGTAGCGAGCCTCTGCATCACATGGGGCGTGTTCATGACACGTGTCGACGTGCTGTCCGACGAGCAGGCGACGATCCGTAGCGACGCGGCGGCCAGCGGCGCGCAGAACACAGAGATCCTCGTACAGCTGGCAGCGATACAGCGAGACATTGTGTGGATCCGCGAGCAGTTGTCGCGGGGGGGGGGGCAATAACGGCGACGCTGTGGATACAGGTCGAGACGAAATAGACAGGCGCGCAGGAGCGCACGAGGAGGGGACGTCATGGAGTGGTTCGAGTTTCCGATCTCGCCCCAGGCTCTCGGGTCGGTGGCGGGGATCGCGATCGTGGCGGCGGTGATAAAGTTGTGGCTGGAGCATCAGCGACCCGAGTGGCGAGGTATCCCGCTGACCGTGCTGGGGCTCTCTGCCGGCGTTGTCGTCGTCGTGCGGACGGCGCTGGTCTGGAGCGAGGGCTGGCCGGCGGCGCCTGACCTGGTGCTGATCGAGGTGCAGGCGTTGGTCATCGCGCTGTTCGGGGCAAGCGTGGGCGTGTTTGGCCGGCAGGTGCTGGTCGCTATCCTAGGCACGATCGGACTGGGGCCGGAGAGCGACGCGGCACGAGAGGTTCGGGCATGGAAAACGCTCGAGCGAGTTGGGTATGACCTCAAGCAAGAGACGCCACGGCGGGTCGAGGCGGTGCGACGACCACGCGCGAGGGGCGGGTAGGCCGCTCCGAGTACCCTGGGCCGAAGCCCCAGGGGAGGCCCGTCGAGGCAGGCCTGGCGACACACGGCCAGGCGGGGAGTTCACCCCGTAGGGTTGTTCCCTCGACCGTACTCGGGAGAGGCCATCCCAAAGGGCCTGACGCACCTCCGCTCGTTTCTCTCCAGCGTGCCCCGTGGGTGTAACAGCCCGCGGGGCACGCTTTGTGTAACAGGTGGCAATGGATCAAGGTCCGCATCCCCCTGTTACACCTACAGCCAGGCAATCACCGGATCCTCTCCCGAGCGGAGGGCGATGTGGTGGATCAGGGCGTGGTAGACTTGGCGGAGGGCGGGCAGGTCGAGGGTGGGCAGGAGCGGGGCCAGGTCGGCGACCTGATCGAGCGAGTCGGCGGCCGCATCGATGCCGGCCAGCATGGCGTCGATGGCTTTGCGGCGATCGTCGAGCCGGACGGTCTCGCCCGCGATCTCGCGGCGGTGACGGAGGAGCTCGTCGAGGGGGATGCTGCCGATCTCATAGGCGTGGTCCCAGCGCTGTTTGCCGGCGTCGAACGCGGCGACGGCCTTGTCGATCTGCGCGCGCTCATCGGTCAACGCGCCGGTATCGAACTGCTCGCGCCGGGCCTCGAGGTGCGCATGGGGATCGGCGAGCGCCTGCTGAACGGCCTCAAGCACATGAGCCTCGACTGGCTCGGCGCGCATCCAGTTGGACATGCAGCGCTGGCCGTGGCTGGAGAGATACGCCGAGCAGCGCAGGCCCAGCCGTGTGCCGTTGGGGACGTAGGCCATGGCATGGTCGCAGTGGCCGCAGCGGGCCAGCCCGGAGAGCAGACGGTGACCGCGAACCATCCCCCGCGTCTGATAGCCGGCATGCGCGGTATCGACGGCGCGGACCCTCGACCAGAGGGCGTCGGTGATCAGCGGCTCGTGCTGGGCATCGGTGCAGTAGGCGTCGCCCCAGCGGAGGTGCCCGACGTAGACGGGGTTGCGCAGCATCTCGCGGACGCTATTGGCCCACCAAAAGCCGGTCGCGCTGGCGATGGATCCGGTGCTCAGCTTGCCCCGGCTGGCCGATGGCGGCGGGGTGCGGCGCTGGGTCAGCTCGCGGGCGATGGTCGAATAGCCAACGCGATCCTCGGCGCGCGTGCGGTACATCCAGCGGACGACCTCGGCCTCCTCGGGGACGACGGCCAGCGTCCCATCGCCGGCACGCTCATAGCCATAGGGGATGTTATTGCTGAATAGGTGCATCCCCCGTTCGATGCGGGCCATCTTGCCGACTTTGATCCGGCGGGTGCGCGAGCGGTTCTCGGCCTGCGAGATGACACCGCTCAGCGCCTCCATAATCATCGCCGAGTCGGACGCGTCGTCGAGCAGATCGGGGTCGGTGGGCTCGATGGGCTGATTGAGGCTGTACACCTGGCAGGCGTGCGCGCGGCAGACGGCCATGACCTGAGCGCGCAAGGCATCGGTGCGCCAGAGCCGGTCATAGTCGCGGACGACGACGAGGTTGATCTGTTCGGCCTCGATCATCTGCACCAGGTGCGCGTACTCTGGGCAGTCGGCGATGATCTGGTGCAGCCAGTCATAGTCGCGCGAATGCCCGGGGATGATGACGGTCTCGGCGATGCGCCACTCACGCGACTCGCAGGCCTGCCGGCAGTCGGCCTCCTGCTGATCGAGGCTGGCCTTGTCGGCGGTGGCCTGATGCGGGTCTGAGACGATGGCGACGACGCAGGCGCGGAAGGGGATCATCCCGCTGGCCACTTGTTACTGATTCCCCGTCCAGATCGTGCCCTGCTCGATCAGCCACTTGACGTACTGATCGAGCACCATCCAGCGGCCGCAGTCGGTGGTCAGGTCGTCCGCTGTGAGCCCATAGCGCAGCATCACATCGGCCTCGATCTCGCCGAGGTCGTCGAGCGGATGGCCAAGGGTCCGCAAGACGCTCTCGTACAGCGCAACCGCCTCTTCACACCGACCGGCCTCTCCTAGCCGATGCGCGTGATATAGCTGTGATTCGAGCAGCGCTCGCTGCGTAGGCCACTCTCTCCCGGCGCTCACCAGGGGCAGCGCGACTTGGGTCTGCACATTGCCGGGCACTGCGCCTGCGATCACCACAGCTATGACGATTAGCACAGAAGCGACGAACGGCATAGGCACCTCCTGGCGGCGGCATCCCCCCCCCCCCTGAATGCCGAGGCCGATACGACATGACTCGGTTGACGCGTTCTTTATCCCAATCTCTATCGTCTATATCCCAATTTTCTGACCGTTTTATCCCATTAACTATTGTTATGCTTTGGGTATGGACACCAGGCACATAGTCTGCTAGGCTGGAGATGGCAGGCGACGAAGCGGCTTCTTCCCCCCAATGCTGTGGAGCACGTCATGCATTCTGCTTATCATCGTACTCGGGACCATCTTCAGCTACTGCCGGCACGCCAGCGGGCTTTGGCGATCTTCCGCCAGCTCTCACCCCGTCGCCAGCAGCTCGCGATTGATGCCGTTGCTGCTCTAGCAGAAAAGCAAGATAGGTCAGTGCCTGTTCGGCGTTCGCGTCGCTGAGCTGACCGAATCGGCGCACAAACTCCTGCTCTTGCATGGCGGCCTGTTCGGCCGGCGTGAAATCCTCTGCCGGCGGAATGCGGTCCATGGCGCGGTATACTGCCAGCACGTCCAACCTCAACACTCCAGCGAGCTTACGCGCGTTCTCTGCCTTCGGCAGAGACTTGCCGTGCATCCAGCCAGACACAGTGGCCTCGGATACGTGGAGTTTCGCTGCGAGGCCTGACTGATAGAGACCCGCCTTTTTCAGTTCAGCGTCAAGCCATCTTCCGAATCGCACTAGTGTCACCGCTAACCCCTATGCCTTATTGTAGCATAGAAAAAGTCGAACCTGTCACAATGTGGCCCAAAATGCTTGACATTCCCTAAGACATATGCTAAACTTGCCTTAGAGATTTTCAAGCCCTGTGGGGCTTCTCTTTTGCCAAGCGACTTGGCAATACTCTAATAAGACAGGGAGTAATTCGAATGCAGTTCGGTGACAAGCTGCGGATGCTGAGGGCGCAGAAGAAGATGACTCAAGCCGAGCTGGCGCAGCGCTCGGGGATACCGCGCGGCGACATCTCCCGGATAGAGAAGAACCGGCTGATGGCGATGGCTGGCGAGAAGAAGCGTATCCGCAAGGCGCTGGGCTGGACGGATGAGGTGGATGAGGCGCTGGAACAGATCGGCGAGGTGGCGTGATGGGACAGACGCCTTGTGCTGCGGCGCTGTGGTACGCGAGTCGGGGCTGGTCTGTGCTGCCGCTGCTGCCCGGCAAGAAGGCCCCCTTTGGCAAGCTGGTGCACCATGGCGTGCGCAGCGCTAGCGCTGATGAGGCGCGCATCCGGGGATGGTGGGCCAAGGGGCCGATGGCGAACGTGGGTATCGCGGCGGGGCTGAGTGGGCTGGTGATCGTGGACGTTGATGTGCACGCCGGCAAGCACGGGATGGAGAGCTGGCGGGCGATGGTGGCCGAGCTGGGCTCCGCGATTGAGGATACGGTGGCGGCGCGCACGCCCTCGGGCGGCCTGCACTTTTATTACCGGGCCACCGGCGACGAGATCGGCCCCTCAGTCGACAAGTTGGGCGATGGGTTGGACGTACGTGCCGGCTATGCCTATGTGGGGGCGCCGCCATCGAGGACCGCATCGGGGGCATACGAATGGCTGGCTGGGCACAGCCCGGCGGAGTGTGGCGTGGCGGAGCTGCCGGCCGAGATAGAGCGCCGACTGCTGGTGGCCAGCGATCGGAACGAAACGAAGAGCGACGCTAGCCCTGATAGAGTCCAGAGTCGAGCGCGGTTTCGTCCAGAGCAGATGATTGCGGATGACGATCCACGCGAGGCGCTGGCGGGTATCGCCGGCTGGCTGCGCGCAAGGGGGCTCGACGATGACGATGTGCTGGCGGGCCTGATGGAGGTCAACGCCAACTGCTGCGCGCATCCGCTGGACATACTGACTTTGGCGCAGGTCGCCGACGGCGCGACCGTAGAAGCTGACCATGGGACGGGCTGGGGAGTGCAGGTGGAAGGGAGGCGATTGTGGGTAGTAGAAGCGGCGTAACGATCAAGGGATGGGGCCCTGGCAAGACGCGCGTGCTGAAGCGGATTGGCGGCCAGGTGCGGAAGAGAATGCCCGCCGTGGGTAAGCTCTTGGTGGCGGAGGCACAGCGGCGCGTGGCGGTGAGGAGTGGGCTGCTGAAAAAGAACATCGCCTACCACATTACCCGGAGTGGCCAGGGGCCGAGTATCGAGTTCACGCTGTGGCTCGGCGTCAAGCGACCGGCTTATCACGGCGCGCTGGTGGAATACGGTACGGTGAAAATGGCGGCGCAGCCGTTTCTGCGGCCGGCCATCTATGACAATGCGCGGAAGATCGTGCATATGCTGTGTGAGGAAGGAGACAAGTAAGCCGTGAGTGGTGTCAGGACGAAGAAGGTCGACGAGCGCTGCTTCGATCCCTGCATGGCGCGGCTGGCGGTGGGGACGCAGGCCTTCGACTTGGCCATGCGCTGGGGTGTCTATTCGTTCGAGGTGGCCATCGCCACGGCACGAGCTGGTCACCGGGTGCTGAAGAAGCGCCAGGCGGCGGGCAAGTGGTGAGCCCGGTCGACGATGTGCGGCTAGTGTTCTATGGCCTCCTCGATGGCGAGAAGGTGGAGCTGTATCTGACGACGCTGGCGGAGGTCTGTGCCTGCATGCGTGTGCCGTGTGACGTATGGAACGGATCGGATCAGCAGAAGGAGAGGACGGATGGGGCGGCGAAAACCGACGCAGTGGGGAGCGTACAACCTCACGAAACTGTTACGGCAGATATTCGACGGGGCGATAGTGGGCGACGAATCGGTCAGTGTGGCGCTGCACCGGGCAGAGGAACGGATCGCTGAGGCGCTCCAGTGTTGTGATCCCCGCGCGACCTTGCGCGAGGTCGAGAGAGCGCTGGCCGATGCCCGGCAGCATCTGACGCGCGCGCAGAAACATCGGGCCGAATTGGGCTACCCGGGCGCGCGTAACGGGAGCCCAACAAACCAGGGGCAGGCGATAGCATGGACAGCACAGTACATGGACCACTGCGCGAGGACGGTCAGCGAGCGCAGCCGACGCGAGCGAGCCGACGGCGAACCCGGAGGTTCGCGGGCTATGCGCCGGCGGCCGTGATCGTGCGCGAGGATGGCGACCCCGACGCGACCAAGGGCCCCACGCGGGGCGCGGTGGTCAATGCGCTGTGCATCCTCTATCGGCTGCAGGGGGTGGGCGATGGCGCTCTGGGGACTGGAGGCCAATCGTGAAATGGAGCGGTGCCGGCAAGCTGGATCGTGCGCGAGGATGGCGACCCCGACGCGACCAAGGGCCCCACGCGGGGCGCGGTGGTCAATGCGCTGTGCATCCTCTATCGGCTGCAGGGGGTGGGCGACGGAGCTCTGGGGACTGGAGGCCAATCGTGAAGTGGCGCGGTGCCGGCAAGCTGGATCGGGTGAACGTGTGCTGGGTGGCGGCAGCCTGGGCAGTGCTGCTGTTGGCAGCGGCGCTCGGGGTAAGGTAGGCCAAAAGGAGGAGCGGTGCAGGTATGGCGGTGGTTGGCTAGATGGTTGCGAGGGGCCATGTGGGTGCAAACCGCGCTCTGGCTGCTCGTCGCTGCCGGGGTGGCGCTGTTGGCCCATGTGGTGTGCAAGGCGGCGGTCAAATAGAGAGAGGGGCAATGTATGGATGACGAGGAGGGAACGATGGTCAAGCCAGATACCTACAAGGTGCGTCTGACGTTCATTGAGGACCTACTGGGCACGGTGCCGCTAAACGAGGACCTGTTTCGCGACTATATCCAGAGCAAGCACCCCAAGGCAGAGGGCGACGACGAGCTCGAGACGCTCACGGTCGACGAGGAGATGGTCAAAGGGATGACGGGATTCCACCGCACGCCGGACATGACGCCGCTCCTCTATGATTATGTGATCAAGGGCTTTTTCAAGGATGCTTGCGGCATGCTGAATCGTGTGCCGAATAAGGGCAGGAAAAAGCTCGCGGCCTACAAAAAGGTGATCGATGGGCTGATCTTTGTCGAGCCGAGGCAGATCGAGATCGACATAGTGGGCGACGAGGACAAGTGTGAGCGGCCGCTACGGGCCCAGACGCCCAAGGGCGAGCGGGTGGCGTTGGCCGTCTCCCAGAGCATCCCTGCCGGCAGCAGCATAGCGTTCGCTGTGATGGTGTTGGGTGTGGTCAGCAAACCTCGGCTCGAGGAGTGGCTGACCTATGGCCAGCTGCGCGGGCTGGGTCAGTGGCGCAACTCAGGCAAAGGTCGATTCACCTACGAATTGACCGAGGCCTAGCAAGGGCGGAGCTATGCGGAGCTGAGCAAAGGCGCGGCAAGGCGAGGCTCGGCAGGGGCACTGCCAGGCATGGCTTCGCAAAGGCAAAGCGTGGCCGGGCCGGGCACAGCATCGCAAAGGCAGAGCGTTGCAGAGAACTGCAGAGCAAGGGCGGGGCTATGCGGGGCTGCGCGCCGCGAAGCAAAGGCAAAGGGACGAACGATAGACACACGGGAGGTGCACATGAATGGCAAGGCGAGAACGGGACAAGCTGGCAGGGTGGCTCGGACTATGGGCCCGATCTGGGGGGCGATTGACGCCCTCGATGCGCTCGAGGTCGAGAGCGCCTGGGCCGAGCGTGAACTGGGACAGGAGCCGGAGATCAGCCGGATCCGTCGCGAGGGGGCGCTCGACGCGCTCTGTGGCATCGGTGTCGGTGCGCCGGATGCTCCGGCGTGCGCGTGGGCAGTGGTGGCCTAGCAGCACTGTACACAGTGCCATAGTCAGCGCCCTAGAGGAGTAGCGGCATGCCCAAAGAGTACGCACTCTGTGTGATTGAGCTGCCCGAATACGGTGGCTATTCGCTGTGGGGGCTGTACTCAAAGGGCCACCATGCTCCCGAGGATTTCGCCTGCGCTGCATGGGACGGGTGCAGGAAGGCCCTGCCAGAAGGCGTCGATCAGCAGACGATCGAGAAAAGCACGCAGCAGAAATGGGCACGATGGCGACCGGCTGTGGAATATGGCGAACCGCATGACATGGTACTGGAGATTGCGCACAAGCCCGGTCGCGGCGCCTTTCCGATCACGTATATCGAGCTTTAATGCAAGTAGGACTGGGCGGGTGCGCCGGCCGCGGATGAATAGAGATAGTCCCGCGGATCGGTTCCGGGTTCGACTCCCGGGGCGGCCCTTGGCGCGCGAACGTTCTCAGGAGGTGATCCCATGACCTGGGTGGGCAAGACGATCCTGCTGGCGTTGTTCGATGCGGTGCTGCTGTCGCGGTTTGTCTGGCCTCGCCGGGGCAAAAGGGAGCGCTGAGTATGCGGACGGTGTGCGTCTGGTGTGGCAAAGTGCTCCGCGAGGGGCCCGCGGATCGGGTGTCGCACGGCATCTGCCGGCGGTGCATGGCCGAGCAACTGGCCAGCGATCTCGGGGTGACGCCGGGGCAGGCCCTGGCCGACATCCTACGGGATGAGCAGACGGCTCTGAGAGAGAAACGCTGCACGATCGAGGATGCGATACTGATGGCGGCGTGAGGGAGCTTACCTTTGGTTCGCTGTTCGCCGGCATTGGTGGCCTGGATCTGGGGCTCGAGCGTGCGGGCATGAGGTGTATGTGGCAGGTCGAAATCGATGATTATGCAACTAGCGTTCTGGAGCGCCATTGGCCCGACGTTCGGCGGTTCGCGGATATTCGCGACTGCGGCCAGCACAATCTGCTGCCGGTCGATCTTGTCTGCGGCGGGTTTCCGTGTCAGGACGTTAGCCTGGCGGGCAAGCGCGCTGGGCTCCGAGGTCGGCGGACGACGCTCTGGGCAGAGTACGCGCGAATCGTTCGCGAGATTGAGCCGACGTGGGTGCTGGCTGAAAACGTACCGGGGTTACGATCAAGCGACGTTGGAGCGTTCTTCGGAACGGTGGTCCGAGAGCTGGCCGCGTGCGGGCATGATATCGCATGGGACTGCATACCGGCGGCAGCCGTTGGCGCCCCTCACCGGCGTGACCGCGTGTTCATTGTGGCCCACGCCGCAGGCACGGGACTGGCGCAGCGCCAGAGGCACGAAACCGCGCGATGGGCACGCCCAGAATCTTCCCGAGGCGGTCCTTGGCAGGTATTCCAAGAGACGCTACACGAATACGCAGCGACTGCTGGCGGCGAGCAATGGGCAGTTGAACCCGACGTGGGTCGAGTGGCTGATGGGATTCCCGATCGGGTGGACAGAATGCGCTGCCTCGGAAACGCCGTAGTGCCGCAGGTGGCCGAATGGATCGGGCGGCGGATCATCGAGTGCGACGCGCGCGTGGCGCTCGCCCAGGGGCACGATGGCGAGGAGGGGGGAGAGAGCGAGGCCCTGCCGTTCGACGATCCGCCACTCACTGACACCGCAGCCACCGGCTAGCGAGCCCGCCTATCCCCCCACAACGGTGATCATGGCAGCAACATATTGGATCAAGCTGTATCACGAAGTGCTTCGCGACCCCAAGATGGGCCGCCTGCCCGATCGATTATGGCGCCGCGTCATCGAGCTATTTCTGATGGCCGGCGAGAACGACGACGATGGGCTGCTGCCCGACGTCGAGGACATGGCCTGGACGCTGCGGCTCGACGAGGATGCGCTGCGTGAGGACCTCGCGGCGCTGGCCGAGTTCGACATTGTCACACAGACGGATGATGGCTGGTGCGTGACAAAGTTCGCCGTGCGGCAGGCGCCCGTGCCTGGGGCCAGTCGCACGAGACATTGGCGGGAGCGGGTGCGCAAATCGCAGTATGACGGTCACGAGCCGGTGACGGACGGTGACGAGACCAGCGACGATACGGTGACGACAGAGGCCGAACCGCGTGACGAAACGGTGACGATACGTCCCGCAGATACAGATACAGATACAGATACAGATACAGAATCCCCTAACGGGGGCGGCGAGCCGCCCGGCGGGGCCTCTTTTCAGGATTGGAATGACCGTCTCAGAACGGCCAAGGGGAACGAACGGTCAACGATCACGCTCGAGCTGTTCATGGCGCTCTATCCCAAGCATGATCGGCCGGCATATGGCCGGCTGGGTGGCGCTGCGAAACAGATCGGCGGATGGAGTCGATTGGCCCAGCTGCTTTGGGAGTCCAGCACGCGGCCGCCCGTGGGCGATGTGCTAGATTTTGTGACCAAGGTGGCCAAGGGCAAGGCCGGCGACCGGCGCAACGGCAAGAACGGGGCGCGCGCGATGCCCAGCGATGACGAGTGGCTGGCGCAGATCAAAGAGGAGAGGAAGAGTGACGCAACAAGCGGAGGACAACGGGGCTAGCGACAAGGACGTCTGCTCGATCTGCGGAGGCGCGGGGTGGGTGGCGGTTCGCGACGGCAGAACAGGGCGGATGTCGGTCAAGACCTGCCGCTGCCGGATGGCGGAAAGGCTGCGCAAACGATGCAACGTGCAGCCTAGCCAGTTGGAGCGGTACACGTTTGCGACATACAAGCCCGAGCAGTGCCATCCGTACAAGGGCGACACGCAAAAGGCCGTAATCGCGCAGATGGGCAAGGTCGTCAAGGCCTGTAGCGCCTATGCCGAGAGCCCATCGGGTTGGCTGGTGCTCCTGGGCAAGGTGGGCAGCGGCAAGAGCCACCTGGCCTATGCCATCGCCGGCAAGCTGCTCGAGCGGGGCGTGGGCGTCTACTGGGACACGGTCCCCGAGCTGCTCGATCATCTGCGCAACGGGTACAAGGACAACAGCTATATGGATCTGCTGCAGAGCATGATGCGGGTGCCGGCGCTGGTGCTCGATGATCTGGGCGCCGAGCAAGAGACGGGCTGGGTGACGGAGAAACTGTTCCAGCTGCTGAACAGGCGCTACATGGACCGCCGGCCGACGGTGGTGACGTCGAATCTCAATATCAGGGATAGCGAGGTCAAGCTCGACGCGCGGATCCGGTCGCGGCTGCTCGATCGGCGGCTGAGCCAGGTGTTGACGTTGGCGGCGGCGGACTATCGCATGGAGGTGGCAGCGTGAGAAGTACCCGAGCCGAGGTATTTGCAGCCATCGACGCTGAAAGGGCCTATCAGGATGCCAAGTGGGGTGACATAGCAGCGCACCCGCACATACTGCCGCGCTGGCTCAAAATAGCCATTGGCGAGATAACGGAGGCTGCTGAGGCGTTTTCTCAGTTCTCTGGGGATCAGGATGTCGAGGAAGTCGAAAACACAGTAAAAGCTGAAATGCTCCAGACCGCGGCGGTCATCGTCGCCGCACTAGAACAGCACGGTGTGATACCAGGGCATGGGGGGGGAGGTGGCAGCGTGAGCGAGTCCCGCATAGGTGACAGAGTGCGGATCGTTGGCGGCAAGGAACACCTGATCGGGGCGGTTGGCGTGGTCGTCGGCGGCGACTATGCCCTGTCTGGGATGTCTAGGGTCGATGTGGAGATGCTAGACGGCAGTTATGAAGGCGAGGAGTGGTGCGTCGAACCGGATGACCTGACCAAACTCGACACCACCAAGGCCCTTCAGGGCGTGCTGCTGATGCTTGTACCGGACTGGAGCAAGGCGCACACGGCCAAGTGGCACGAAATCACTGGCACTGACGACGCGATGTACACGGAACTCGACCGGCTGGTGCGCTCGGTGTTGACGGAGGCTGAGGTGGCCGAGATCGATGGGCTGGGGCGCCAGCGGATAGAAGAGATCGAGGGAGAGCAATCGAAGGTATTGACAGACGAAGGGAGATCATGAACGTGCGGATCGTATGCGTCATATCCATCCTATGCCTGCTGTTTGGCGGCCCGGCGGTCGCCGATCGACAGACACACGTATCGCTGCCTATGGTGGGCGGCGGCGGAGCATGGCCGGGGCAGCAAGCGCTGCTCGAATCGCGGCTCTATCATGCGCATCGGCTGGGAGAGGCCGGTCGCTGTGAGGAGGCAGTTGCGCTGTACGAGAGCCTCCTGCGGACCCTTGGCCATCCGCTCGACGACCTCGGCGAGATCGAGGCCGATGTGATGCTGCGCTATGGGCTCACAGCGGACGATCTGGCCACCGACTGCGGCCGCTGGCTGGTGCTCGACCAGTACGTCAAGTGGCTGATCGAGCAGGGGACGCTGTGGCCGGGGAGTAGGTAGCATGGCCTATGCCGAAAAAGCCCGATACTGGCAAACGCCCGTGTCGCCTATGAAAAGTCAGGGCGAGATACTGGCCCTGCTCGACGAGTTCGGCGCCGATCGGATGCAGGTGACGACGGGACGCGCAGACGGCCGCCTCGCCTGGCTGATCCGGTTCGACTGGCAAGGTCGCAGCTATCGGTTCGTGTTCCAGCCGTTGCCTTGCGAGTACCCGGACAAGGTGCTCTCGCACGATG
>Ga0307928_10001924_pt1 | contig 15836 bp, 17 predicted proteins | sample AceLakmetagen232_FD_201815 | JGI IMG/M metagenome (GOLD analysis project Ga0307928, IMG submission 201815) | Saline water microbial communities from Ace Lake, Antarctica - #232 | ecosystem: Environmental > Aquatic > Non-marine Saline and Alkaline > Saline | place: Antarctica: Ace Lake... | reverse complement strand
AATTTTATATTTACCAGTTGGTGTGTCAAATACTAAAAATCTTTTATTTAAGTTTCTTGTTTTCATATTATAAATATACAACATTTTGTTAATAAAAAAAAGTTATTAACAATATTTATTTTTTTACCATCCATCTTCATATATTTCCTCGTTTATATTATCAGTTGTTATTTGTTCTGGTATTGGTGATTTTTCTGTATATGGAATATTATCTTCGTTATTTATTTGTGTTTTATAATAATTTATTGATCCACATATAATAAAAGAAGAAGCAAAAATAATTGCAAATAGTATTAATTTAAATTTTGTAAACATTTTAACATCTCTTTTAGTTTTTCTGATAAATAACCATGCAGTAAAATAACCAGTTATTGGTATGCAGATGATAGACATAGTAGCATATCCGAAGAATATAGTTATCGGTAAAACTGCAAAAAAATATAATAGACTACCAGTAAAAAATGCCCAAGTATTTTCTTGTCTTGTTTCTTGTCTTGTTTCATCATCAGTTGTGTGTTTTTTATCATAATATCTGTGTAATAGATATAAACATAAATAATAAATTATTGTGTAATATAATAGTGTGCCTAAGAAATGTAACATAATTTTTAATTTTTTTTTTTTTATATACAAATATAGAATTTCATAAAAAATCAACAAGAGCATATAACACCTCCAGAATAAATAATTGGTTAGATGATTTTTGTTCTCATATGATTTAAATACTCTCTTTCATAAAATCTTCTATTTGTTTATCATATTCCTTTTCGTGTTTAGAATGTTCTAAAATTCCTGTTAACATAGGAATTATTTCACCGCTTTTTTTAAGGGAAACCATTGAGCCAATATAATATTTGTTTTTATATATTGTACCAATATTACTTAATGATGCAAATTGCACAATTGTTCCAAGTAACTCAACTGGTTCAAATTGTGCCTTAGGACAAAAACTACCATCTTTACCAATAGTCCAAATTATATCAATAATAGTAGCGGAAATTTCTATAGCTGGAAATTTACCAGCAAATGCCCAATTTGGGTGATGTGAACCTTCACCTAATTTTTTCCTCTTATCTTCTGGAAACTTTATCACAAACCCATCAAGGCTAAAAGGACAAATATTTTCTCTGTAATTTTTAAATATGTTATATATTTTTTTGAATCCTTCTATTGTTGCATCTTCCTTTATAACTAGTGGTTTATATTTAATATTTAATCCAAAATTTTCTAATAAAAACATAGAGTTATCAGGATAGATATGTTCATTGATATTTTCGTCTATAATGATTAGTGTGTATGCAACAAATGTTACCATTTTTAATTCTTTAACACTGAATTCGACTCTATTCATTAAACCAGCTATAAAATTTCTAGAATTATCTATTTTGTTTGGCTCAGAAAAATTATTTTTCCATAATTCTTCTTCCATTATTATTTCACCTCTAATTAAAATTGTTTTTTCGCCAAACTTTTTTGTATTTTTTAATTCGGTTGGTACAATATGTTTCATTTTATCTATTTTTGAAAACCCAAATATTTTATCACCTCTTGTATTAGATTCTGATAAAATATGTTTACCGTTTATAAATCTATAAATACATTCTTGTCCAGAACCATCATATTTTCCTGTTGCTTCAATATGAGATGATTTTGATTTATTTAAAAATAATTGAACATCATGAAAAGGTATATTTTCTTCATCATTGATTTGTATTTTTTGTAAAGATAACATATCTAAAAGATGTGGTACTTTTTTTTCTGTTAATGATTTATCTCCAATATCAACAATCTCTGAAGGATCTAAACCAAGTTTTTTAATTTCTTTAATTGTAGGAAAATCAACAAGTTCTGTGACTTGAGAACTTATATCTTGTAGATTTTTTTCAAGTTTATCGAAGTCAGCATCTAACATGGTAGGAAGAGCCAATACATAATATTCATATTTGGCTCTTAAATATTTCGTTTCTAATATTTTTCTATCTTTAGGTGTCATAGTGTTTTAATTTGTTTCTACAAAAATAAGACTTTTAGTTGATAATAAAAAATTATACTTGTTCTAATTTGTCTCTAAGTTCTGCACATTTTTCATAATCTTCTGAATAGATATAATCTTTTATAATATCTTCTATTAAAAATTTCTGAATACCTCTACTATTTGAGCTAGTGAATTTATATTCTGTGATTAATTTATTATAAACTTTAACAAAATTTATTGCACTTCTCTTTGTTTCATTTATAGATTTTTCATCTAATAAAGAAAACATAGGACTGTTCATTATTTCTGTTTCTATTTTTTTTGATTCCATTAATTTCATTTTTTCATAATATTTGTATAAATCTACAAATAAATCATCAATATAACTAGAAACATCTATTGAAACTCTTTTATCTACACCATGTAAGTTTCCTAATTCAGTATTATACTTAAATTGTGTTTCTCCTTCAATGACTGAAAATCCTGCTGCCCAATTCAAAAGATCTAATAATTCACCAACTCTAATGTTGTATTTTTTTAACTTTGTTATTTTTGTCATATTATTTTTATATTAAATTATAATTTTTGTTTTGCAAATATAGAAATATTTATTATAATAAAAAACATAAATCAAATTATATTTAAAATAAAGAAATATGAACTACACACAAACTAAAGATTTGTGTGTTTCCAGAAATTAAATTTCTTTCTCTTTAAACGCTTCAACGCCTGTGCCATCCAAGGATGGTCTTATTTCAGCTCTGCGTTTGTAATCGGATGTCCCACCCGATATATCTTTTCTACATCCTTCATTAAGAATGTTGATTGCTGCATTTATATCCCTATCATGAACCTCTCCACATTTACATATCCATTCCCTATCTTTCAATGTCAATGTATTGTTGATCCAACCACAAGATGAACATGTCTTGGATGAAGGAAAAAACCTATCTATATGAATGATTTCTTTATCATTCCATTCTGCTTTATATGTTAAAGTATCAATGAATTTCCCCCAAGAAACATCACTAATTGCTTTAGCGAGTTTATGGTTTTTCATCATACCTTTCACATTTAAGTCTTCAAGATAGATTTTATCAAAGTCCTTAACAAGGTTTAAAGTAATTTTGTGAATTAAATCCATTCTTGAATTTGTTATCTTTTCATGAATTTTTGCTACCTTAATCCTTTCTTTTTCATACCTTGATGAGCCTTTTGTTTTTCTTGATAGGTGTTGTTGGTGTAGTTTTAATTGTCTTTCATGATGTTTTAGAAATCTATGATTCTTGATTTTCGATCCATTAGATAATACTAAAAAGTCTTTTATACCTAAATCTATTCCTATAGATTTATTTGTTTTATTTACTGGTTTATATATTTTCTCTGTTAGAATTGTAACAAAGTATTTTCCTGATGGGTTTCTTGAAATTATTGCTTTTTTTATTTTCCCTTTAATCTTTCTTTCCATTATCATTTTAATACCTTCTTGGAATTTTGGTATTATAATTTTGTTTCCATTGGTTTTAACAAATTGAGGACAAGTAAAAGAATTTTTTGATTTTCTTGACTTGAAATTAGGAAATTTAGTTCTTTTATTAAAGAAGTTTTGGTAAGCTTGATCTAAGCATTTAAGTGAGTATTGAAGTGATTGGCTATTAACTTCTTTAAGCCAATTTGTTTCTTCTTCTTTCTTTAATTGAGTTAGATAACTTGATTGTTTGTTATAAGTTATTGATTTCTTATTATTTAAGTATTCTTCCTTTCTTTGATTTAAAAAATAATTATAAGACCACCTAACTGAACCAAAATGCTTGCTTAAAAGTATTTCTTGTTCTTTTGTTGGCTTTAATCTAAATTTGTATGTATATTTAATTTCTTTCACTTATACAAAAACTTTTTTATTATATAAGTATATATAATTATAATATTATGGATTTTTTCTATTCATGAAATCGCTTACATCACACAAACTAAAGATTTGTGTGTTTTATGCTTAATTATATAAAACAAAAATAGAAAAATATTATATAAAATAAAGAATATATAGAAACAGATTATGGGGCATACAGGCTAGAATGTGCTTAATTGTAATTGTAAGCAAGTAACGGATTTGTTATTAATCGTTCAATAAATTATAACTAATTGTCTATAAATGGCGAAACAATGATTGCAGAGGATATGATGAATATCCCAACTTCTCTTACATTTCCAGTTGTCGAAACTGGTGTTGAAGAATTTGAATTAGCTGCGTAAGAAAAAATCGGCAAAACCTTCTAATATGGGACGAGTTATTACTTTGTCAAGCTCATAGGATGAATCAAAAATCTGAGATAAGTAAACATTTGTCAATTTAAGAAAATTGAATAAACTTGTAGAAAACCTTTATGGTGGGTAACACAACATCGGTTCGATTCCGATATGCTCCACAAAAATATTAAAATATGGAAGAAGACCCCGATAGCTGACTCAAATACAACCTTATTATACTAATACTTTATATAATCCTATTATTATCTTTAATAGGATATTTTATAGGTATATTGACATTAACAGTATCTTTAACATTGTCTATAATTTCATATTTTTCAATATCAATAATAGGAGCAATTAAAGACAAATAATGGGTGATGCAAGAAAAATAAAAGACATTCTTATTGAGAAATGGGAAAAAGTTTTAGAAAAAGCAGTATTAGAAGAAAATTATGAATTAGCTGCAGAAGTGAAGAAAGTTTTAGATAATTTGAAAAAAAATAAAACTTTTAAAGATATATCAACTAAAAAGAAAAATAATTAATTAAAAAATATAAAAAGATGATAATAGTACCGTTTAATTACAAAAGTGAAGAAAGTGAATATACAAATAAAAGTTTATTCGCTCTTAAAGAATCATATAATTTGGCAAGAGTTTCTGGTTCAGAAATATTAATAATTCAAGTTATTGAGAAAAATAGTTTATTCTATTTTTTAAGTAATGATCAATTATCAGAAATGGTAGAAGGTCTCAGTTATAAATTACAACAAATAGCAGAAAAAGAATCTATTGAGAATGGTGTTAAAATTAATTCTGTTGTTAGAGTTGGTAGAGTTGCTTCTGAAGTTGAAAAAATATCACAAGAGAATAATGCTAAATGGATTGTAGTTGGTCTTAATGGTAAAAAACCAGTAGATAAAGATTATATTGGTGGTAATACTTTAAGATTAATTAGAAATACAGATATACCTGTTATTACTGTGTCTGGTAAATTGAAAGAACATAGAGAATATAATAATATTTTCTTACCTCTTGATCTTACTAAATACACAATACAAAAAGTAAATAAAGCAATAGAGATTGCAAGGATATTTGATTCTAAAATACATGTTTGTTCATATCGTGGTAAAGATGTTTCTTGTGATGTTCATTTGAAAAAGGTACAAAACCTTTTAAATAGATCTGGCATAGAATATAACATTGAATTGGTTAAATTAAATAGAGATTTAGTTCATAAACATATGTTGAAATATATTACTGATAATAATATTGATTTGTGTGTAGTTATGAGTAAAGAAAAAACTGACGAAATAGTTAATTTTGTTTCATCTGTTGGTCAACAAATAATAAAAAAATCTATCATTCCTGTAATGACATTGAATCCTAAAGAATTAGGATTTATTAACCCATATTAAATATAAAAATTTTTATAAAAAAGCCACTTCATTGAAGTGGTTTTTTTGTTTTTATCGTTTTTCGTTTTTAATATATAATAAAAAAGAAAAATTATAGATGGCAGAAATTATATTTAATCATTACGATAGTCCTAAAACTCCTAATACTGGTTCAACTGGTATATATTTTGGTACAGATGGAGAATTCAAGAAAATTGATTACGAAGGTAATAAAACTTTAGCTGGTCCACCAAGAGGTGGTTCTGATGGACAAGTTTTAACTAAAAGTGGTTCAACTAATTATGATTATTATTGGTCAACTAATGCATCTGATAACTATTGGTCATTAAATGGCTCAATATTAGAGCCGGTAAATTCAACATATGATCTTCTTATTTCAGGTGGAACATTAGGATTAACACATGGTACAACCATTAATGAAATTTCAAATAATTCAGCTGTAACAGCAAATTCTAGATCTATATTAACCGAAAATGCTATTAAAGATTATGTAGAAGATCAAATTGGTGCTGAAAACTTTTGGGATAGAAATAGTACAATATTATCAATGGTTAATACAGGAGATACTTTACAAGTAGGTGATACTATAATTAATGGAAGTGTATTGGCACAAGGAACAGTAGGAGCAACGCCAATAAGCGGAGCAGGTACTCGTATGATGTGGATTCCTAGTAAAGCGGCTTTTAGATGTGGAATAGTTGATGGCATACAATGGGATGCAGCTAATATTGGACATTATTCTTTTGCAGCTGGATATAATAATACAGCAAATGGTTTATATTCTACAGTAGGAGGAGGAGGGAACAATACAGCAAGTGATTCTTATTCTACAGTAGGAGGAGGAGGGAACAATACAGCAAGTGGTTTTTATTCTACAGTAGGAGGAGGAGGGGACAATACAGCAAATAGTTTATATTCGACAGTAGGAGGAGGATATAATAATACAGCAAGTGAAGAATATTCGACAGTAGGAGGAGGAAGGGACAATACAGCAAGTGGTTATTATTCTACAGTAGGAGGAGGAAGGAACAATACAGCAAGTCAAGGATATACATTCGCATCAGGATTAAGAGCAAAAGCCATATATTCAGGTTGTTTTGTCTGGGCAGATAGCACAGATGCAGACTTCACTTCAACAGCAGTAAATCAATTTCTTATTCGTGCAAGTGGTGGTGTAGGTATTAATACTAATTTAACTGGTGCAACATTAACAATTAAAGGAGAAGGTACTACAAGTGCTACAACCGCTTTAGAAATATACAATAACACAGGAACATCAGTACTTAGTATATTTGATAATGGTAGTATTCAAACAGCAGATCCTAGTAGTGGAATTGGTAAATGGAAATTAGGTGATACAGTATCAGAAACAGGCATGACGTTGATATCAACTGATTATATAGAGGTTGATATTAATGGAACTATTTATAAATTAGCATTAGTTGAACATACTGAATAAGATTTATTTACATAATAAATCTGCAGCACTCGAACTGGCAAATGCATTCGGTTTCCCAACAACTCTGAAGCCAGTTCCTGAGAACATACCCATAGCTGAATGATATAACTTATTTGATAAGTTTCTACCATTACCAATATTTGGATTCATATCTAAATGAATAATAGGCAATTTAGTAGGAATTGTTCCATCATATTCATTCTTAGAATGTTTATAGTAATACTTACCTTTCAATGCTTCATCCAAGTACATGCCCAATTCCATTAAATATTCTGCTTCATTCCATAATCTAACATATATTAATTTATCCAATGCAACAGTACATTTTTTATTATAAGATAATCTATCAATATTATATTCCCATTGACTTACTTTTTCACCATTCATTAATGTGTCTCTAGGTATTTTAATTCTCTTAAATACATAATGTGCACCGTTTTTCATGAAATCATTATAAAACATTATAGTAATTGCATAATTTACATTTCTCCTCTTTGTTGAAGAATCACAACCAATAGTTATTTGTGTATTAGATGAAATACCTAATTTTTCATTTCCAAGATTGTCACTTGCTTTCAATGTGTCCAAAATATAATCACTTATATTTTCTATTTGATGTCCACCCACGATTTTAAATAAATTCTTTTTCATAATATTTTATTTGTTTTTGTTTGTTAAAGCAAAAAACCACTTATTAAAGTGGTTTATTTTATTGTTATTATTTTGTCTATCAAAACGGATATTTTTGATATGTCAAATAACGAGAAATTGTAAGAACCACTCAAATACAATTTCAATTTTTTCTTATCTATATTTAGTTTTTTACATAATTCATCATCTGTTATATCATGATATTTTATGTAAGTTATTAAAACATTACTCATATATAATGCTGTGCTCGAATATATTCTATCCGATTTAGTGGAATTTAATAGTTCAGCTACTTTAATATTAACCTTTTTAAAATCAGTTACTTTCTCTATTAATTTCTCCTTTTCAATTCTTTTTGAAGGCGATACTCCTTCAAATACTGTTGAAGAATCTCCATCCTTTTCTTTTGATATAGTCACTCCATCATAATATATCATAACACTATAAGGCTCATTATACCAAGTATACATACCATCTTTTTTAAATCCATAAGATTGTAATGCTTTTTCCATGATAGTATATATAACGGATTAAGAGTCTTGTTTAATTTTTATTTTGTACCCCTGTCAGGATTCAAACCCGAATTTCATAGTCCGTAGCCATGCGTGGTATTCGTTACACTACAGAGGCATTTCTATTTTTGAGCAGTAGCCCAGGTGCATCGACCAACTAGCAGACTACTGCATTTTTTTTTGTAACTTGAGATATAATGTTTTTAATTCATTTAAATTATAAACTATTTCTAATTTTAATTTTTGTTCTTTATAATGATTTAATTTTTTTATCCATTTTTCATAATTTTCTTTTAACCATTCTTTTCTTTTTTCTCTATTTATTCCATCAATTTCTATCCATAAATCAAAATCAACCAAATAAATATCACTAACATAAGTACTATTTGGTATATTTTGGTGTGTCATGAAATTTGTATTTTCATTTATTAAATAATTGAAACAATCTTTTTCTATACTAGAAGCATAGTATATTCCTTTTATATATCCTTTTTTGCCAAATCCACCTTTTCTTCCAATATCTCTCATCCTTTTTCTATTTTCTGGATTTTCATAGTGTTTTTTTAAGCTTAGGCTTATTTTCTTTTTATATTCTTCATCATTTTGCCTAAATAACATTGAGCATCTTCTACTACAACAAATTTGTTTTCTTTTATTCCATTTTACAACAAATTTGTTTTCACATTGTTTACATATTTTTTCGACATCATCATTTCCTTTACCTGTTAATGATTTACTTATTTTTTTGTTTCTTTCTTTTCTATTGTATTTTGTTGAGTATGAATTTGCACAACTTCTTGAACAAAATTCTCCATTACTATATTTACCAAATTTTATAGCCTCTTTTTTATTACAATTTTTACATATCATAGTGTTTTTTATTTTATATATAAAAATCGAACTATTGACTTTTGATATGTTGTAGCCCCAGTTGGACTCGAACCAACGACTTACCTTGGATGTAAACCAAGAGCTCTTCTCTTCTGAGCTATAGGGCTATTTGTAGTTCCTATCAGATTCGTGTTTCCATGTCACGGAAACGAGTTAAGGAACTGAATTTGAGCCTCTTACAGGATTCTAAAAATAGATAAGTTAGAGCATCCTAACGGAATTGAACCGATATCTCAAGCTTACAAGGCTAATATTCTACCTATTGAACTAAGGATGCATTAGAGCGAGTAGAGAGAATCCAACTCTCATCTAGTGGGTGGAAGCCACTCATAATTAAGCATTATACGATACTCGCATTTATTTTGTACCCCTATCAGGATTCGAACCTGAACGAACTGCTTAGAAGGCAGTGATGCTGTCCATTACATCATAGAGGCTTATATTAATTTTTTATTTTTAATTCTTTTATTATTCCCGATATAGTACTTTTATTAACATTAAAAAATTTAGATATTTCTATTTGTTTATAACCATTTTTATACATTTTTAATACATCTTTTCTAGATATCTTAGGAACTTTTTCTATATCAAAGGATAAATCTACCGTTATTAATGTTTTGTGGAGCTAGGGGAGTATGATTCCCCATCTCTGCCTTGCAAAAGCAGTGTGTTATCCAGTTGTCACTATAACCCCATTTCGTCTAAGTAGTTGGATTCGAACCAACGCAATGCTCCTGTTCCCAAAACAGGCGAGTTCAGCCAATCTGCTCAAGTACCTAGATATTTTTCTTAACCATTTAAAACAAAAACGCCTCAAACAAAATGAATTGTTCAAGGCGGGTCCGATAAAAAATCGGTATATATAGGGTTGGTTAGTTTTCTATATATATCACGCCTTGACTTTTGGCTGGTCTGCCTACAGTGCCCACGGGTCTTATCGTCCCTGTAATTGCTGTTATGTCAGTGCGTGTTTTCATTTTATTTAATTTTTTATTGTTTTACAGTTATTATATATTTATGTTAAAATGTCATTTATTTCCATTTTTATTTTATAGATACAAAAATATGGAAAGTTTAGATAATAAAAAAATTATATTTAGTTTATTTTCCATTTTTATTTTATAGATACAAAAATATGGAAAGTTTAGATAATAAAAAATAATTGAATATTTAATTTGATATTGTTATTTTTCACATTTTCTATTTTATATATAATAAAAAAATAATATAGTTTATTATGAAGATACTAAAAAATTATAAATTATTCGTGGAGAATAAAAACACGGATAAAATAACAAAGAATGACATTATAAATGAAGGAATTGGTAGTAAAATTGGTGATTTCTTATCAGGTATAATGGATAAAATAAAACAAAAATGGGGTAAAAATGCATGGTTTTATAAAGCATTGGCTATATTTGAAAATGGTCCTATTGTTTATAATGAACAAGGTAAAAAATTAGCTGAATTTTATCCATATTCTATTTCTCCTGATGAAAAAATGAAAGCATTAGATGAGTTAAGAAAGATGAAATCTTTTGAAGAAGAATTGGATGATGTTGATAAAGATGATGTTCAATCACAAGAAGAGGTTGAAGATGAATTAACTCCGGTAGAAGTACAAGAAGCGTATAATAGTCTTAAAAATGAGGTTATGGATATGTTAAATGAATCAAATGATGATGATAATGTTGTTGGTATGGGTCATCCTGATCCTAATATGAGAGAAGTTAATGCTGATTCATTGAAAAAAAGTCTAATCTATAAATTTAATTTGAAGGTTGGTAGTGCTTCAGGTTATGATGATGAAGCGGCATATAAGAAAGCTGGTGGAACAAGACAGAGATCAATGTTTATATGGGGTGCTCCAGGTATTGGTAAAACACAAATTATAAGTCAGGTTGCTAATGAATTAGGAGTTGATTTGATTGTATGGCATTTATCAGTAGTAGAGCCAGCCGATTTTATTGGTGTTCCAGGAGTAACAAAAGATGCTGAAGGTAATAAGAGAACAGTATTTTATTTACCAGAGATTTTCCCAACATCTAATGGAGTTAATAATAAAGGTGCTATATTATTTTTTGATGAATTAAACAGAGCTAATGAGTCAGTTCTTGCGGCTGGGTTAGGATTAGCTTTAGAAGGTAAAGTTGGTGGATATATTCTACCAAGTAAAGTTTTAGTTGTTGCTGCTGGTAATAGAATGGAAGAGGTTCCTGGTGTTACACCAATTGAGCCTGCATTATCTAATAGATTTGCACACGTTAATTTGGTTACAACATATAAAAACTTTGAAGATTATGCTTTAACTTTAGGTAGAGATAAAATTCATCCAGATATTTTAGCTTTCTTACAATATGCTAAAGAATTTTTCCACAGATTAGATACTGGTGGTGGTGATGGTATAGGTTTGGCTTGGCCATCTCCAAGATCTTGGGAAGCTGCATCAGAAGAATATTTATCTATAATGAAACAAGAAGGTAGAGATTTAAATAAAAAAGAAATCATCGATATATTCACAGAACATATAGGTTTTAAAGCAGCATCTAGGTTTGGAAATTTTATTGAATTAAAGAAACATTTTTCAGCAAAAGATTTAAAGGATGTTTATGAAAACCCTGAGAAAGCTAAAGAAATTCCAAAAGGTATTGAAGTTGATGGTAATTGGTCAAATAGACCAGATTTAAGTAGAGCAATTGTTTTAGGTATTGCATTCTTTAAGAAAGATGATAAATTAACAGATAAGGATATTGATAGTTTATTTACTTATGCAATGAGAGAGCCACAAGTAGAATTAGCTGCTGCATTATTAGGTACTATTAGAAAAATACATCCATATGCAACAAAGAATAAATTATGGATTCAATGGTTAAAGAAATTCCAGAAACATTTTAAAAGTGAATTGAAACCTGAGTAAAAAAAAATTAACAGATAGTATGTTACATAATTATAAATTATTTGTAGAACGAAATCACCAATTGTTTCTAGAACAAATTGATCAAAAGAAAGAATATGATCATAGTCCAGAGTATAAGGAAAGAGCATTTAAAAAATTTCGTAGAGCAGTAATAACAATGACAATAAAGTTTGGTTTTTTTGCTGATTTGTTATTTTCATTAAAAGTTTTAATGACATATGAAGTTGAAACTATGGCAACCGATGGTATATATCTTCTATTTAATCCACAATTTGTATTAGAAGAGTTAGGACAAGCTGAAGTATTATTTGTTATTGCACATGAGTTGATGCATTGTATGTTGCTTCATATGTCAAGAAGAGGTGTTAGAGATCCATTGACTTGGAATTATGCTGGAGATTATGCGATTAATCTAATTTTAGATGATGGTGGTAGTGGTGAACAATGTGGTAAAAAACCAGATGGTGCATTATGGGATAAGAAGTATGAAAATATGTCGGCTGATAAAATATATGATTTGTTAGTTAAAGAAAATCCACCTCAACAAAAACCTCCACCTCAACCACCTCAAGAACCAAAAATTGGAGACTATATAATGGTTAAAAAAGGTAAAAAATTTGGTAAAATAAAGAAAATAAATCTTGATGGTACATATGATTATGATATTGTAACATCACAAGAAGTTAAAAATAAACTTAAATAAATATGAGTATAACAAGAAGTGAATTTGATATATTAGTACCATCAGATGATGGTGGTGATGGTGGTGGTACTCCTGGACAAATGCCACCTGGAATTAAACCATGGCCACCTCCAAAATGTCCTCATTGTGGAGAAGACCCACAAAAAGGAGATGATGATGGTGATGATAATGATGGTGATGGAGAAGAAGAAGGACAAGAAGGACAAGAAGGAGGAGAAGGACAAGAAGGAGGAGAAGACGGAAAATGTCCCCATTGCGGTGGAGATATGACTGATGATGATTATAAAGGAGAAGGCGGTGCCGATGTTAAAGCAGAAACAGAAAAAGGATATGGTTCAAAAACTGGTGATGTTTTGGATTCTAATGAATTGGAAGAAATTGCCAAAAGAGCTGAAAAAGACGAATCTAACAAAGATCTCATAAATACTATGGGTGGTGATGAACGTTTAAGTAAAGATGCTGATATAGATAGTGAATGGGGTAAGATTATGCAAGAATCACATGCAAAACATGGAGCAGGTGAGGGTATGGGTGATCTTGATAGACTTATTAAAAATAGAATGACACCTAAAGTTAATTGGAGATCAGCATTAAAAGCATTTGTTGCTAAAATATATAAGAAAACAAGAATAAAAATGCCATCTAGAAGATATCTTCATAAGAATATATATATATGGGGACTTACAAAGGCACAATCTGATTATAAAGATGTTGTTATTGCAATAGATACATCTGGTTCTATAGGTGTAAAAGAATTAAACCAATTTGGTTCAGAGATAGAATTGATGGCAAAACAAAAGGGCATTAAGAATTTATATATTATATATTGTGATTCTGGAATTCCAAAGGGTGGTATTCAGCATTTTAAGAAAGGTGATGATTTCAAGATAGAAAAAATGAGACCTAAAGGTGGTGGCGGAACATCATTTTATCCTCCATTTGAATGGATACATAAGAACATTAAAAAACCAGCATTTGTGATATATTTTACTGACTCGTATGGTGATGCTCCTAAAAAAGATGATATAATTGTTAGAAGTTATGAAAAAAGAATATTATGGGTTATTACAGTAGCAAAAGAAGGAGAAGCTAAACATATTGAGATTGGTGAAAAAATATTCATAGATATAAATAATATGTAGAATTTAATTAAAACAGATTTAATAAGACCAATTGAAAAATTGGTCTTTTTTGTTTATATAATTTGTTTTTTTGTAATAGTTAATTTTTTAATACCTTTTCTTGGTATATCTTTTTTTGGTAATGATTTTATCTTTTCTTTGATTTTATCTAATTTTATTTTTTTATTAATATTTTTAGATATATTAGTAAATAGTTTAAGAATTTTATCTTTTCTTTTTATTGGTTCTTCTTCTTCAATTATTTCGGGATTTATATCTTCTTCAACTGGTATTTCAATTTTTATATCATCGGTTTTTTCCCTAGAAAATACAATATTTAGTACTAATATTAAGCAAATTGCAAATGGATCAAATACAATTATGATTAATAGTGTAAACCAGTTTACAACTATATCCATATCTTTACCAGTTATTTCTGATAGATAAAGTAGTGTGCTTAATTCTGCTGAGGCTTCATTGTTACTATTCAATTCAAGTATTCTTACTTCCATTTTTGATATAGAATCAGAAAGTATTTCATATTTCATACCAACTTCATTTCTATATTTAATTAAGTCATTAACCTCATTTTTTGTTTCTTTGATTCTTCTATTTAATATCCATTGAGATATAATAGTATCAGTATTGTTTCTTAGATTTGATAAAGTTGAATTTTTGTCTTTTATATCTTTTTTGACAATTTTTAATTCGTATTGTGTTTCTTTTCTTTCTTCTTTAAATCTATCTCTTCTTAGTTCAACTAATGAAATTCCTTTATTTGTTATTTGATATTTGTCTGATGTTACTTTGTATGCATTTGTTAGAAAACCATAAATACCTGTTGATGTGATTAACATTAATATAAATACTCCTATTAATAGACAAGCTTTCAACCAATTGTTGAATTTGTTCCAGTATTGGTGTAAAGCACTTACCGCAACTAATTTTCCAAGTTCTAATGATGATGCCATTACAATAACATATATCATAGCACCTGCGTATATTTTACTTAAACCAAAAATAGAAAAAAATGCTGCACAACCAGCAAGGGCGAATGCAGATATCGCTATAAGTAATCCGAATAAAAATTTTCTCATAATATAAACATTTTTTTATCTATACTATATATTTTTATTTCATTGTCGAAAATAGAATGTTGTTATTTGGTAAGGATTCTTTCTAATTTTTTCTGTCTAAGGAGAGTTATGAAGAACTTATCTGATCTGTGTTGAGGAAATATTTTTGCATTTACCATATGTTTGTTATTGTCTGCAAATATAAGAAAAGGATATTCTCTTAATGGTTCTCTATAATAGTAAAAACCATCTTGCAACCATACCCATTTATGTTTGTTAAGATATTCACAAGTTTCATTGTATTGTTCTTTATTACCAATATAAAAAATAGTATTGATGTTATTTGCTTTTACTTTATTAATCATATTTACAGTTAGCTTTATGTAAGTTTTTTTTAATTTCTTTAATAGTCCATTCTGATAATACCCAGGTCAATTTATATTTCAATTGCTTTTCAAGATGACTAAACCCATGTCTTGGTAGATTTCGTATAAATGATTCCATATCATGTATATTGAATTTACTTACTGCACCATGAAGTATATCATGTTTATCTTTACTGTTTTTTGTATATCTATTAAGTTTAACTAAATCAGGATTCATTATTAATAATTGAATATATTTTCTATCAGTTTCTTTATCATTATCCCATGATCTTATGAATTTTCCTTTTTTATCATACCATTCTTTTGGTATAATCCAATCAGTAAATATTTTTATGCCAAATAAATTATAAAATTCTTTAGGAAATTCACGTTCACTGGTACCTTTTCTATTAAACCATCTTTTTCCATTATCTAAATAATGTATATCATAGTTATCAATACTTATTATTTTCTTTGTGTACTCAATCATTTAATAATCC
>Ga0307928_10001922_pt1 | contig 15840 bp, 14 predicted proteins | sample AceLakmetagen232_FD_201815 | JGI IMG/M metagenome (GOLD analysis project Ga0307928, IMG submission 201815) | Saline water microbial communities from Ace Lake, Antarctica - #232 | ecosystem: Environmental > Aquatic > Non-marine Saline and Alkaline > Saline | place: Antarctica: Ace Lake... | reverse complement strand
CCTGATTGATATATTCTGACGCCGTGAGAGTATATTTGTTTGCTGTCCAATAGTCTCCCGTGGCGCCGTCTATGGAGGCTGTGATGTCGCCAGGTGCGCCGTCGCAGATTTCCAAATCCGTGGCGTTGAACAGATTCAGGCTGTTAGTGTCTAGCTGCATCTTGTAGGCATAATTGATGTACCACTGCATAGGAATGGCCCCATCTGTGCCATAATAGAAGCCAGCGTCATTTGCTACGAGATACCCGCGGCGTGCCATAGCAGCGTTGGTTAGGCCGACGACGTTGGCAGTATGAATATCGCCCGTCGCCGTATTCAGCGTCCATTTCGTGCCTGCTGCATTGGCCCAAACATTACGTACCGCCGTAGGATGCAGAACCGCGCCAGTGTCTGTCCATTCTAACGACACTGCGTTTGCCACCCAAGTAAGCACGCCAGCACCGCTAGTGCGCAAAACTTGACCTACTAATCCATCAGCGGCGGGCCACAGATAATTGATGGCGTTGTGATATTCGCTGTCATCGCCTGCGTCGTGGCCCCACGACCAGACGTGAGCCGCGCTTGCTACAATGAAGTCGCCGCCCGCTAATTGCTGTTCGTTGAAGCTGGCAATGCCGGTCACGCCGTCGAATGAATGAGTCACAAGACCACCAGGGAGCGTCGCATCTTGGATCTCCAGCGTGCCACGGATGTACGAGGCGTTGGCGATATTAGAATCAAACATCATATGCCGGACGTCGGCATTGAAAATATCCAGGAGTGCCGCCGTTCCACCAGCGCCATCCACTGCCGCACTACCATCGAGAATATGCACCTTAGCTACACCATCCATGCCCCAGAGTGCGAGAGAGTAGTTGGCAGAATAGACCGCCCGGATGAGCCGAATGTTTCCGCGCACGTCTAGCTTAGTGTCTCCGAATGCACCGTAATCTACCCAGGGCGTGGCGGTCAGGTCGACGCTATCAGCACCGATCAAAACGGGCTCGGCGGCTACGCCGGTATGGAGGCCCGATGTTACCCCCGCCCCACTGTCCAGGTCGTCTCGTACCCAGAGGCAACCAGCGCCGGGAACCACCTCAAAGTTGACCTGGTTCGCAACCGCACCGGTGATCGTCACAGTTGCCCCCGCGCTTGTCAGCGTCCAGCGGTTAGGGCCAGCCGGAAGAGGATAGACGGTGTTCGCGTCGGGGCAGGTTATGCCAAGAGCGACCACGGCATCTGTTCGCAGGACGCTATCCGCCGCGCCCGCTGCAAATGCCGCGCCGAATGTGAGCGCCGGGACAGCGTAGGCCAAGTCTGTTATGTCGGCTACTGTGATCTGCCCGTCGATGTAATCCGTGCCGTCGCCTCGCAGATAATGTCCGGCAGGAGCCGCTGTCTGATACTGGTAGCCTTGCTGCGTGTCAATGCGACCGGTTGTGCCATCGATGGTCATCTTGTCAACGCCGACCGCGTCCTTAATCCTGATATCGTCACCCAGCGAAGTCGGGTAGAGGTAGGCGTCCCCGGCGTGTCGGCTCCATAGCGTCGGAGGAACTGGCGGCAGTGGTTGCCAGCGCCCTTGCCGGGACTTGTCCTTATCGCCCGGCTCTTTATTCCCCCAGCGGATCTTTGTTTCGAGGACGCGGTTCGGGAAAGAGAACTCAATGCCCCGTATGATCTCGTTGCTATCAGCAATCCCGAGTCGGACGTTGTTACGCTTGACGGTATCACTGACCTCAAACTCATCCATCCACTGGCACTGTTCGCTCGCCGCCGAAGCCTGGAAGCCGAAGACCGAGCCCTCCTTGATCCCCGACTTATTGAGGATCATGGTAAGCTCTTCGTCAACGCTCGTTTGAGCTTCGCTCTCCCAGCGTCCCCAACTCGCAATGGACGGCGCGTCCAGCACGGCAGTAGAAATTGAGCCGCCATGCAGAGCGTTAATCATGCCCTCGCGCTCGATGTATCGCGAGGCAGTTGGCACGAGAGCGCCAAAGTCATTGATGATTACTCGAGAAGCGCCCGCCGTAAGATCGTTCCCGCCAGTGTCTGCCGTGTTGAAAGTGAATACCAGAGCGCCCCCAACTACAGTGACATAGAGTTCCCAATCGAATAGATAGGTCTTTGCCAGGGCGTCAATCGCCTCATCAAGGAAGCCCCCGAAGAGCGCTAGATCCACGACCGCACCGTCATGAATGTTGGCGGGCACAACGAGCGTACCCCATCCCCAATCTCTAGTATCGGCTAGGACGTTAGTCGGATAGCGCCCCACTGTGCAGGCCGTGAGAAGCGTCTTGGCGTAGTCGCCGCCCGTGTTGTCTGGTGCGGCAGATGTTGCGATTGCGACGGGGGGGATTGCAGCTACGTCGGTCTCATACACGACGCGGGAATGTAGCAGGTATTCGACGGGAAGGACGGTCACCTTGATCGAATCCCTGCGGCCCGTCTTGGAGTAGGCGTGGGCGTCCTTCGTAATGTAGCCCCATAGTTCGTGAGTTGGATCTGCGTAGGGTACGATCCGCAAGAGTTGGATCCCAGCCCAAGAGATAGCCTCAGCCCCGACCGTCCCGTCAATGATTTCGAGGTGTGCGCTTTCGAGCCGGTGACGCGTAGCTCCAGGCCCTACCCAGCCTGAGATAGAGTGGATTGACTGGTCGAGGTTCGTGAACGAACCCGTCGCCAGATTGACCAACTCGAAATGCCAATCATCAAATGTAGGACTCAAAGGAACTGCCATTATCCGTGCATCCCGTCTCTATCGTTCCATGTGACAGTGATTGAGCCTGTCGCCGCCGCGTTCGTGTTCGCGAAGACCAGGTTGTTCACCCCCGGGGCGACCAGGGGCATTTCGCTGCCGCTTGATCTCTGTCCGAACCAATCAGCGGGCCCCAAGTCATAGGTGATGCTGATATTCTGAGGATCGGCGACTATGGTTAGGGTCTGCCCGATTGCGATTGTGTTCTCGATTAGCAATACACTTCCGTGAGCGTCCGTCACCTGGGGATCAATGATTGCGTTGCCGTCGTCAGCCTCCCAGAGGATCGTGGGGTAAGCATCAGCGTTGCCCGCGTTGGTGCAGGCGATATTGACGTTGGCAGCCCCGGCGAAGTTGCCCGTCTCTTCCTGTTCGTCTGGGTAGTAGAACGTCGGATCGGCACAGTCCAGGGCAACCGTGAAGTCCGCGCCCGATTCACTGTTCGCCGCCGCACTGAGCCAGGAGTCTATGCCGTTTGCGTTCCCCACGACGCCACACTCAATCAGCTTTTCGACGTAGTTCCAAGCGACGTAGGACAGCGTACCCTGCTCATCGTCTCGAATGTCAACCCAGAGGACGTCCCATAGCGCCTTGAATCGCGTAATGAGTTCGCCCCGATCGCAACCGGTCACAAGCAGGGGCAATTTTATCCCGCGCCTAAGCATGTTGTTGGCCTGGTAGACGCCGACGGGGATCTTCCTCGGGATTGACGCGAATACCGGGGCGGTGGGAACTCCGTAAATCCCCTGCGGCTCGTTGCCCTCTTCTTGCAACGTGAACCAGGAGCCGTCGTTGAGATTGATTACAGTCCCGTCGTGATTCGTATAGGTTAGCTGTCCCCTATCCATCTCCCACTCCTAGTAAGCGTAGCTAGGTACGCCGATTTGCCCCAGATTGATGTCAGTGGCCGCCGCAAGCGCGACCTCTTCTGTGAACGATACAAACTCCCCGTTCGGGCCGGTAAACTCACCCCTGAGCGTGATCGTTCCCAGGTTGCCGCCGCCAGCCCCTGCACCCGCGAGAGAAGGCATGGCCGGTGCGTTCATCGGTGCGCCAGAAGCGGTATCGTCACCACCACCCCCGCCGCTGAATATGCCAGGGCCGCCGAAGCCCAACGCATTGATTATATCCGAGAACTGAGTTAGGATTGCTCGGAATGTGCCAACGTCAGCGCCGCCCTGTTCCCTCATCGAAGTGATGTCAGAGGTAATGCCCAGCATTGAGGCGACTACCGCCCGCGCCTCGTCCAGCTTCGCCCTCACGGCCTTGATAGCGTCAACGTCAACAAGTAGATTCCAGCCCGCGATATCTGACAGAAGCGTCCCTATGTCTGCCTTGATCGCTGACCAGATATCGCTCTGTCCCATGTCGTCGAAGAGGCTCTTGTAGTCCTCGATACCGCCCAGCGTGAGCAGGGTATCAATCGCTGACTTTAGGCTGCCAAACACATCCCCCATGATGGACACAACGTCTTTTGTACCCTGGTCGATCTTGTCCTTGGCTGCGTTCGCCACATCAATCATGCCGTCGAAAAGATAGCCCAGATCAGTGAGCACCTGGTCAAGTAGCTCCTCCGGCAAGTCCTCGTATTCACCGATCTTCATCAAGTCGGGAATCAGGCCCAAGGGAGAGAGCGCCCCGGCAATAACCTTTGACGTCTCCTGCACTTCCTTCAGAACGTCGATGCCATACGTCAGACGGAGCTTTTTCATTTCGTCGGTCAGCTTTATGGCGACCACTTTGAGAGCCCAGACAAAGTTGTCGACACGATCTTCTAGCCAGTCTCCTGAGAGAAATCTGAAATCGTCGCCGAACTGCGAGATATTCGCCATCTGACCAAGCACGGCCAGAGTAGCATTGATCTGTCCAGACGTTTCGCCAGTCTCATCGAGCAGGTCGGCGAACTGGATGCCCAGCGCGTGAACCTTGACCAGCGTCTTCTCCACGACGACGCCCACGGCCCAGAGGAAGTTGTCCAATTTCTGCTCGAATGGGCCAGACTCAATGGACTCTGCTTCGGTTATGTCGGTGATGAGGTTTCGCATGGCCTGGAGGCCAGAAGCAACCCTGTTCAAGGCCGCGTCGAAGACCTGGTCGATACCCGCCTTGTCTAGCTCGTCGCCAACGGCTTCACCTACGCCCTCGCCAAATCCGGAGGGGATAGGCGGCAATTCAAGCGGCGGGACCTCGAAGACAAAGTTTGCCAGGTTTAGCTGCGCTTCTGCAAGTGCCGCCTCAGCCGCCAGAATGTCCTGATCCCAGGCTGCGAGCACGGCTTTCATAGAAGATACGCCAACATCGGCGGCGGTCTCGACGTTCGAGGCCCAGCCACTCCATACCCCAGCAGAGGTGCGTCCGAAATCCTGCTCAGTCTTGAGGCCTTCCACCGTCGATATGCCCAGAACCCGCAGCATTTCTTTAGCTGTCGCTCTCTGTATCTCGCCCTTTGCCAGAGACGCAAGCGTGTCAGTTTTGAGCGATAGCTTCACGGCCTCGAATTGAGCCTTCAGCATCTCCAGGTGCTTGCGCTTCTCGATGACGGTCTGTTCTAGTTCACCCCGTTCCGCAAGTTGCTTCTGGACTGCGAGATCCCACTCTGACAAGGTCTGAGATTCGTCAAAGGAAGCCTGTAGCCTGGCCATGCCTTCCTTGTCGCCTGCCGCTTCGAGTTGCGCCATCCGTGCGTTGTGCTTGGCTTGCGCGATTGCCTGAGAAGCGTCGAAGTTGGCTTGCTTCTTCAGGGCTTCGTCGGAGAACTTCGTCTGTAGTGCCAGCATGCCCGAGAAGCCTTCGGCGGCAGCGGCCTCAGCGGCTTGGGCGGCTTCCTCGATCTGGGCGGGGTCGAAGAGCATAGAGGCAATATTCGCGATAGGTTCGTCCCCATCCCCGGCGATAGCATCTTTCAGCCGTTCCGCCGCCACTGCCGTGTTGGACATCCTCAGATCGGCTTGCTCCATAGCCTCGTTGTTGGCAGTCCAGGCGGAGCTACTTTCGATCACCCCCCGCGCGAGCAGAGCATTGGCAGCCGCGGCGTCGCTTACATGGGCCGGGATCCTGCCAGTAGCCCGTTCAGCCGCAACCGCTGCGGCGACATACTCTTCATAGGTGCTTGCGCCCTCGGAAAGCTCGCGATTATAGTCAAGGATTGCGTCCTTCCCGCGACTCAGAAAGTCAACGAGAAGCCCGATCTCTCCGGCCAGTTCTCCAAAAACTACCGCGGCCTTCGTCGCAAAGTCTATCAGCGGTGGTCCCGCTTTCTCTGCGAGGTCTAACAGGGTAGGAAGGAGCTTGACGAGAGCGGGTAGCAATTCCTTGCCCATGTTGTCGGCGAGGTTCTTACCCTCAACCTTTAGAGCCGCCAGTTGCTGAGTAGCAGATCCCAATAGCTCCGGCATGTTAGCCGTGTTCGCGGCCAGCTTCTCCATGACCACGCTCATCATGCCCGCTTGCTGTTGGGATTTGGAAAGCTGATCGGCCTGGAGGCCGTACATCTCAGTGGCCCGCTGTATACCGTCGGCGAGGGACGCCTGCACCTGGAGGTTATCGAGGATTGCGGGGGAAAGGCGGCCAATGCCCTTGACTAGCGAATTGACCATGTAATCCATTGATTCGCCGGTGGACGCGGAGACTTTCGCAAGGTATCCCATAGCTTCGGGGAGTTCTTCTGCGAACGTGGTAGAGACGAGCTGGGCCGCCGTGTTGTACGACTTCATCAGGTCGGCGTCGGCGACCATGCCGAGAGCGCCTTCGCGTAGGGCCTCAATGTCACCACCCAGGCCACGGAAGGCCGCGCCTATCTGTTCGAGGGGGGCGGCTGCAATCGCCAGTTTGCCCAGGCCCGCGACAATAGCCACTGCAGTCGTCCCGGCAGCTACAGCCGCACCGGTGGCAGCCTTGGCGAATAGACTAAGCCCCTTCTGGATAGGGGCAACACTCTTGTCGGTATCCGCCTCAGCCGCTGCTATCCCCGTCTGATAGTCTCGTATGGCTTTCGTAAACCCCTTGAGGTCAAATACCCCTTGGAGTCCGATTTTTTCTAGAGCCACGCCCCTTGCCTCTCGCCCCCCTACGCATCCGTCGTTCGTTCTGTTGGCGTTCCCACGCGGCAATCTTGCCCTCAGCTATTCCGAGCGCCATCATCTGGGCGCAATTCTCCGGACTCAGAGCATCCCATTCTTCGGGGGTCTTGCCCCAGGCCCGCGCCGTCTGTAGTTCGTTGAAGCGTCGGTCATTCCACCAGAAGCCGCCCTTGATCCTCAGATTATTGAGAGGGACCGCCGACTCGTGCTTGCGTCCGTACTTAACTCCGAAAGGTGGCCTCTGCTGCCTCTAGCATCTCCTGGGTAAGCTCTGCCCGGTTGGTGAGGGCCATCAATCTGATCGTGACGTCGAACACCTCTTGCATAGTGGTGAGGGCCGTCGTCATGATGTACAGGAGCCTTCTGTCGTCGGGGTCCTCCGGGACCTCAATGCCATATTTCTCCATCTTGGCATCAAAACCATCAGGGACCTCTACGTCAACGCCTTCGATAAGCTGATACCTTGTGACTCGATTCTGTTCTTCTTCGCCCAGCCTCGTAAGCGCGTCCTGGTGAGCTGCCCATACTTCCGTGCGTCGCTTCGTCTCTTCTTCGTCGCCAGGGACTTCGAGGGACTTTGCGTCAAGCGGAAGCTCCTCAACGTCATCGGCCACGGTCTTGGCCTCATACGTGGGAGTGGCTATCGGTTCCCCCGCTTCCCGGAACTCAGCCCTCACGCCGCTTCGGATCATCTGAATTGTCAGCCGATTAACCGGCATGAGCTTGATGGTCAATCCCTTTTGAGTGGTGTACGTGGTGAGATCGACGCCTTTCACTTTCTTCTTGCCCCGCCTCTTCTGTCCTGCTTTGCTACCCATCATTACCCCCTTCATATTCGCACAAGCGCCCACGAGCGTGGCCAGGGGGTACAGAACCACTTACTCGCGGGCGCTTAGTACGCATCAAATTAACTACTCCCCCTTCAGATCATCATCCTTACGGAGTCACAGTGTCTATCGTTGCGACGGCACCGGTTATGCCGCCCACCGCGTAGGCCTTGTTGTAATCGCAGGCTACCATTGCGGTGTATGCCTCCGCTCCATCGAACTGAGCCGACTGTAGATACTCCCAACTGTAGCCCCCGTTCACTGTGCGATACATCAGCCCGAAGTTGTTGCCGCCGATGGTCGCCCAGATCACGAAGTGTCCACAGAACTCGTCGATCCAGTCCATGTCATTCAGACCGAGAGCCGCGATTGTCGCCCCTGCTGGGACGTCAAAGATTCGCTGTACCCAGTTCGCTCCCTGGTCAACCGTGTACCAGAGTTCTCCCTCGACGTTGCCTACCCACCAGTGGTCTTTGTCGATCACCGCGCAACACATGAGGTTGTCGCCAGCAGATGGGCCCACGACTGCCGCCCAGTGTACGCCGCCGTCTTCCGTGTACTCCATGTCGTTGGCGTCTCCGACTGCTAGGCCATAGTGCTCGTCGATGAAGTGGATACAGTTGATCGGAGAGGTGAGCGTGTCCTGGATGTTCCAGGTCAACCCGGCGTCTGCGGAGAGGTAGATGTTGTTGTCCGCCGTGCCGAGCCAGATATGCCGCGCATCAAGGGCAAACATGCAGCCGCCCCACTGAGCCGCTTCGTTTGCGACCCCGCCGACTACCACCAGTGTCCAGTTCGCGCCCTCGTCGTCGCTGTAGCCAATCTCTAGCGGGGCCACACCGACATCAGTATCACGGACGACGATCCAGCGCCAAGCGGTCGTGCTGATAGGGAAGGCCACGCCGCTTATGATATTCTCGTCTGCGATGAATGGCCCCGGGACAGTGGCCCAGGTTGTGCCGCCATCTACAGATACGTCGACGTTCGCTATGGCCAGGTTCACCGCGTCCATGCAAGTGAAAAGCGTGGTGCATTTAGCAAGAGCGCCGCCACAGCCACCATAGCATCTGTGACTATTAGAGACAACGATATCATTCGCTGCGATTGCCTCCACTGTCACCAGCGCCGTGAGCAGGAGCTTCCAGTATTTCTCGCGGTATTTCGCCGAAACGTCAAAACTCATCTCTGCCGCGTCTGCTCCCTCTCGCATGACGAGGCCCGTCTCGCCTTCGTTGGTGATGATTGCCCAGGCCAGAAGCTGACCGCGCTCGTAGGCCGCAAACAGATCGCGCGGGCCACATTCGCTCTGGTGGACGTAGAGAGGCATTCTGCAATCTCCGTGCGTCTCTAGCCAGTCGGCAGTCTTGGGGGTATAGGTTGTGAGACTTGCTGTCGTCTCTCCGCCCGGCCCCTGCGCCCGGATCTTGGCTACAAAGTTTCCGTCCTTGTCTACGCAGAAGCGCCGGGTTATGTCACCCCGTGGGGCCACTATGTCTGCCAGTTCGTGACATCCAAGCCACTGCGGCTCGGAGTTTGGGCCGTCGGGCTGAATGAAGATCGTGCCCTGTGGTCCAACAAAGTAATCACCAGTATCAAAGTTGCTCATTTTGTAGCCTCCTTATTTACTGACTGCAACATTCTAGTCAAGTCGTGGGAGATCATGCCAAGCGCTCCCTGCCTCGCCTGGACGAAGTTCTTCTCGAAGTCGGCGGGCGTCCAGATTCCCCGCTTTCTGAGCATAGCTGCAACTTCCTTCGGCGTGACTGTAATCTTCAGATGCTTCTCCCAGTTCGCGCCGTAGGGGATACAAGCATCAAGATCGCTCTTAGACAATAGCGCTGTGCCGTCATCCCGATACTCAAGAACATGGGAAGGAGCGATCATCCGGGCCAGATTGTCGGAGGGCCCAATCTCAACGATGATGCCTTTTCCATGTATGCCCACGATCCGAACGACGCCCTTGCCAGGCCTGACCTTACGCTTTGCCTTTGGTTTCTCCTCGATCACTTCATCGAGTGCCCCGACGCTTTCGCCGCCTTCCGCATCGCGCCTTCCATTAATCTCTTGAACCACGGTGTCCTCTCCTTCTTGATTACGAGATCGAAACGCCTGGGCTTTATACCCGGATGCTCGACGTAAGGCGTTAATACCGTCTCGCCTCCAGAACTTCCCGAGCCTGCCGCTAGGCTTCCGGGCGTCGACTTGGGTGTGAAAGCTGACGGAAATGCGAGTGCCGTCTTGTCGCTCTTGCCCGTGTATGCCCCCGCCCAGATCTCATACGTCTCGCCGGTTCCCTTCTTCGCGCCGCCCGTCCCCATGTTCACGTAGTTGAATATCTTGTCCTTCGTGTAGACTTCAACGGACGGCGATGGAAGCCTTTTTGTAACGTGGGTTTCGACCTTGAACTCCGGCTGGTGCTCCCATGTCTTGGTGACGCCCTCGAAATCTTTCTTGATGACGCGCCCCGCACGCCTGAGCGCGTTTCTGAATTCCCTACGAAGGTTCTCATCCTTGAATCTCTGCGGCTTGATGCTCTTGATTAGCGTTACCATCGGCTACCTCGAAATATGGCCTTCCGCTTGACCGCTTCTGCTCGAGCATACAATCCGCGTCGTCGGCGTCCACGAAACGGAGCGGGCTTGCTATGCTAAACGGGTATCGCATCCCCGTGATCGGCCCCTTCCATCTGGTCGATAGTCCTGCCAGGTATCTCAGCTTGACCATTCCGTGCGCTCCGAAAAGCGGTGCTGCTGGTAATCCTCGCACACGGCGGGATCTGCTACTACATCCTCAGCGTCCCACCTATAGCTCTCTCAGAAAGGCATTGTAGATGATCTGGGATGCGTTACGATCTGTCAGTGATTGTTCAGCCCAACCGACCGCCGGGAAGTCCGCCCCCGTTGCGCCTTGGCAGACTTCGAGATTGCCCGTCCGGAGCGCCTTTAGCTCTGCGCTTATCCAGCGGAGAAACGATTGACGCTGTGTATCTGTGAGCTTTGCGCTCCCGCACGGGCAATTGTGATAGATTGCCGCGTCGATTACGTTGAGCTTTTTCAGGTACTCGGTCGCCCAGCTTGCCAGGGTACAATCACATGCCCCCGATGCAGCTAGGGCACTGTGAATGTCCGAGGCCGCTATGTCCAGGAACCTCTCGATAGTCGCTACCTGATTAGCTCCTAACAATAGCACCTGGTACACGTCGCCATTGTCCCAAAGCGTTGTGGTTGTGAGCACTGTGGCTGCGACGAGAGTCACCTTGCCATACGTCTTCTTCGTGGCGTTGTAGATGGGCATTCCGACCGTAACTCTGCTTTCAGAAATGCCAGTGCTGAAGTTGGCCGTGCTATCGGTCATTGATAGGTTGCTCGCGCCCCCGGAGTCGTCGGTGCCGACTACAAGAGAAGCTAGACACCAGAAGATTCCGAAATCGAAAGCGGTTGCAAAAGCACCACTACAAGCCATTACGCCCCCTGCTTAGTCTGTGCCTGCGAATTCGACAGCGCCTGCACCTGCATTGATGACGTGGTTGGCGATACACATGTTCGCCGCGTCTACGTGATTGATTGCGTCCGTGGCCGTGATCCAGTTGTCTACGCAGAGTGAGTCACCGACCACCGAATCATCGATGCCGGTTGCTAGGAGCACAGCCCCGCCGCCCCAGATCATGTTATGGGCGATGACTGCGTTTCCCACCAGTGCTGCCCCGCTTAGGTCAATTCCTGTCGTAACCGCTGCGATCTGGCAACGGAGCACCTGGCAACTGAAAAAATCGCCAGTAGACAGAATGCCGACGGTCAGCGGATTCGTGTTGCCCACGAAGCGACAGCCGACAATGATTGACGAGTTGGCGTCTGTGGTATTGATCCCCACGGTTGCTAGTCCGGGATTGCCATCGGTAATCGCGCATTCCTCAAAGATGCAGGAGTTCATCACGTCGAAGTCTATCACTGGAACAGCGGTTAGAGTCGTGAATCGGATATTGTAGAAATGAGCCGCCAGCCCAGTTCCGGCTAGAGCAGATCCCGCCGCCGGTATAACTTGAACGCATTGATCATCAGTGTTGCCGGTTGCCTGTCCCAGTCCGATCACCTTGCAGTAGTAGGGCGGGGTCAGGTTTTCGGCATAGTCACCTGCCGCGACGATGATCCAGTTCTGACCAAAGTAGGGCGGCGTCGCGCCCCAGTCAATGGTCGCATTGTTCTTGTCAATCGCGGCCTGGATGGTTGCCAGCGGAGCTTCTGGATTGGTTCCGTCGCTCGCGTCGTTCGCTAGAGGGTGCGAACCATCCACATACCAGACGAGGCCCTGCGGCGTGGTGCGCAACCCCAGTGAGTTGTCGCTTCCCCGTATTCCGAGTTGCCCCGGATACCAGGGTGTTGCCCGCGTCACGGGCATGATATTGCTGTGCATTGACTACCTCCCTTGCCGCTTCCAGCCGTCAAAGATCACGTCGCCGCCACTATGCCCTGTCTGCGGAGCGTAGTTATCGCGATTGATCGGCTTCTTTTTTGAGACAACAGGCGGAACGGTCAGAGCCTGTTCAAGCTCTGCCTTCCGCTTTGGATCCTCGCATAGATCGACACCGAGCAAGCCACGGTGTGCCTTACTTCCGTGGGCAATGATGCTTGGATGTCCTTTTTCCTTTGCCATGTTACTTTACCCCCCCCTTTATGGAGTCGTGCCGCTGCTGTAGTAGATCCCCTGGGCGTCAGTGACCCCCACGAGAGTACCAGCCGCATCATTTCGAGAGCCGATGGTTGTCTCGACCATTAGCTCGATGTCGCCGGTCAGGAAACTTCCGTCGCGCCAGTTCCCAGACCCAAGCCCACCCGATGCCGTCATCGGTATCTTGTCCGGGGCTTTGGCGTACAGAGCAGGCCCTGGCCGTCCGTTCATTCTGACGACGCTCACACCTGGAACGTCCTGAGGAGCAGCGAACAGATACCACGGAACGTTGGGGTCCGCAATGGCGATGTGCGGGTCTTCACGAACTGTCAGAACGCCTCTGAGTGGATTGATCGCGTTGGTCGCCAGTTCTGCGACCTTCTCAGACATAAGAATCTGATTCGCTGTCAGCCGCAGGATGGGCGGGATGACCAGAATCGCGGGCGTGATCTGGAGGTTGTTGCCACGTGCATCAACTCTCTGGGTGTAGGCGTTCCAAGCAATCGCAAGGTTCGCGGTCGTCAGTCTGCCGGTGCCGGAGTAGTTGGCCCCTAGTCCCACGAGAGCCGCCTGGGTCAGCGCGTTGTCGTACAGCGCCGAGACGAGGAAGTCCTCAAAGCGTCGAGCGCTATCGCCCATTTTCAAGGCGATGTTGTTGAACGCGCCCAGATCATCATTCACCAAGATACGGTGAGAGAAGTCGATCTGCTTTGCGTAGTCGTCGACAGCAATGGTAAGACGAGTCTCAGTCAGATAGCCGGGCATGGCTTCCTGTTTCTCGCGCCGCTTCTCCAGGGTATCAAACTCCGAGAGGCTGAGTCGTTCGCCGGTGGAGTAGTCGGGCAGGGAGTCAGGGTAGGTGTAATCGCGCCACTGTCCCGCTTTATACCCGTACCGATCGTACACGGCCCGGCTTATGGTTCGAGCGAAGTATAGCGGAAAGTCGCCCACTACCAGAGCCTCGGCGATCTTGCCTGTTGCCGGTCGAAACCCAGCGCCGGGATCCAGGTAGTCATCCATGTAGGAATAGGCTTCCTTGATCTGAGCGCAGCGGGCATTGTCGTCCTTGTTACGGAGCTGTGCTACTTCCGAAATCATTCTCATTATTCGTCGCATAGTTTTTTTCCTCCCTACACGTGATTCAAGCCGGTTTGCATGACGCTGCAAGCGTTGTTAGAGCCAGCTTGAGCATCGCCCTTTGGAAAGTCGTCTTCGTCTTCAGTTTGCAACATCTCAACGGTGCCAAAACGAGGGTTGACTGCGCCCGTTGAATCGAGCGGAGAGGTTGACAGTTTGACGCCGTTTGCCGCGTCGCTCTCATCATCGTAGAAGACCGGGTCGCCGATATTGATAGGCCCCCATGTGGCCTCAGCAACAGGCCCAGCGCTCCAGGTCAGAACGTTGCGTACCCACTGCCGATACTTCGCGCCCTCTGCAACGTTGACCACGCTGTAGGGGTCAGCTACTGTACCTAACGTGACGATTGTGCCACACACCTCAGTGCCGGGTATCAGGGCCGTCTGGCACATGGGGTCGTGCAACGCAGGCGTGATGTCGTGCTGCCTAGACCACGGCACAAGGATGTGTCGCTCCCTGCCGCTTTCACTTGACTGCTCATAACTTCCGGTTGGTCGATCTGGCATGTTAACCTCCTACGCCAAACTTGGCGAGCACTGCCGTCTCTTGCTCGGCGAGGCTCACTGTTTCCGCGGCAGGCTCATTCACCTGCTCATTTTCTCCCATCCCGAAAGGCCGTCCCGATTCATCGCTCTGGGGGGCGAGTGATTCGATGTAGCCCTTCTCCTGCTCGATGGCCTTGGTAAGCTCGTCTGTGCTCGAATACGCAGAGCCCGCCAGCCTTAGAGCAGCAGGGGAGGGGAGATCAGCTTCCAGCAATGCCGTTGTGACTTCGGCTGCCGTGAGGCTCTTGCTTTCGCTGACGACTTCCTCTTTCTTTTCCTTGTCTTCCATGTTCACTGCCTCCATTTCGGATTCCATTAACGATACTGCTTTCCCGCCCGCCCCTGCCCGCGTCACCCAGTCGACGTCAGGGAGGGGATCGGATTTGATCTCTGATACGATTCGCGCCTTCTTGCCGTCCACGGTTCCTGACTTGATAACCCCGTCTGCGAATATGGAGCACTCCAGCCTTTCAAGTATGCCAGCCTGGTCGAGATTCCGTACCCTGGCCGCAAATTCAGGATTATGTACGACCACCTCTGCGACTGGTGCGCCTGTACCTGAGAATCCTGTAATAGCGCGAACCGTGCTTACCCACGTTCGGTTGTTTTTCTCTGCCGCCTTGTGGTCAGTCTCGTACATCTTCGCGCCCACGAAAGCCCCCGCTGACTTTTGCAGGGTTTCGCGTGGGTAGTAATGGCCGTCCTTCTTGTTGCCGTAACCAGGCTCAATCAGATTGACCTGCATCGTGAGAGGCCCCTGGCCATTGTCGGGCGCGGCCCCCTCGGATAGAATCGAGATCCCGCCCGCGCTTTCGGAGAGTCGGATCGTTTGGGTTTCGGCGCTTTCCTCAGTGGTCACCTCTTCGGCTTCCCCGCCTACCACCTTATAGTCCATACGCACCTCTTGCCAGCTCGTCTTGTCCTCGAATGCCAAGCCGTCGTCGGTTTCCGTGAATGGCACGGCCTGGAGCTTGCCCGTGCTGTTATCCGTGACCACAACGACTGCGCCCAACACGGGGTGTTCTGTGTAAACGTCCCGCACCCAGTATGGACGTGGCCCGTCCATCGTCTCGGGCTGCGTTGCATAGAAGGCGGAGCTGATAGCCTCTTCCTGAGCGGTTAGACTGGTGCTCGGATCGAGGATCTCTGCCTCTGCCGTGTGGCCGATGCTTTTCAGCTTCTCGAATGCCCTGGCCGCGTCCTCTAGGAGCACACTGCCATTCCCGATTTTGAGATATGCCGCCTCTGCCAAATGGCCCATCGCTTCCCCCGTTTGTATCACTGGTATGCCACCGTCATATGACCGTCGCCAGCGGGTACGATTAGCGTCCGAATATCAGTATCAAATAGAGCGTCCAAGATAACGACGAAACCATAGGACGGAAGCTGTATCCCGGCTGCGTTGACGGTGTGCTGCCAAACTACATTGCCGGTTCCGTCTCGAAGGGAGAATACCGATCCCGCTGTAAATGCGTCACCGTTCACATTGACGTTCAGGGTATGGACAAATCCGGTCGTCTCCTTGTGAACTACCTCGGCGCCCGTCCCCCCGGCGTCGTACCCGAGATGCAATCCCTCGCCTACGCGCTCACTGCCAATCGGCATATTCGTCTCCTAAACGCAAAGGGGGGGCCCACCTCGGTATGAGGTAAGCCCCCGTTTGATAGGGTGCAAGTTTATTTGATTGGAGGCCGCAGAAAGGTATTATGTGCTTACTCTCCCGGCCACGGGACCTCTAGCACTTGATCCATGCAGTAGTACTACACACAATCACATTATAGCACAAATAGAAACGCTTGTCAAGTGCCTAGCGCGGCTATCACAGAACTGGCCTTCGGCTCTACCATGAC
>Ga0307928_10001921_pt1 | contig 15853 bp, 15 predicted proteins | sample AceLakmetagen232_FD_201815 | JGI IMG/M metagenome (GOLD analysis project Ga0307928, IMG submission 201815) | Saline water microbial communities from Ace Lake, Antarctica - #232 | ecosystem: Environmental > Aquatic > Non-marine Saline and Alkaline > Saline | place: Antarctica: Ace Lake... | reverse complement strand
CATCTATCTTTTTTTCCTGGACAAGATTCGCAAGCTGCATAAGAAAACCTGATTTCTGAACTTGATAAGGAATCTCTGAAATAATAATCTGGGAAAGACTATTATTTTCTTTTTCAATTATTTCTGCTTTTCCTCTGGCTACGATAGGACCTTTTCCTTGAGAATAGGCTTCAATAATTTCTTTTTGATTGAAAATGTATCCTCCTGTAGGGAAATCAGGCCCTTTAACAAACTTGAAAAGGTCTTCTGTGTCAGCCTTAGGATGATCAATTAAATATTCAGAAGCATCTAAAACTTCAGTAAGATTATGAGGAAGAATATTAGTAGCCATTCCAACAGCAATACCAATAGAGCCATTTAAAAGAAGTTGAGGGAAAGGAGAGGGAAGAACTTTTGGTTCTTTTCTTGTTCCGTCATAATTCTCAACAAAATCAACTGTGTTTCTATTGATATCTCTGAGCATCTCTCCGCCAACCTTTGAAAGACGGCACTCCGTATATCTCATAGCAGCAAACTCTGAAGGATCATCAATTGAACCCCAGTTTCCCTGACCGTCTATTAAAGGATATCTTAATGAAAAATCTTGAGCCATTCTTGCCATGCTACTATATACTGCTGTATCTCCATGAGGATGATATCGTCCTAAAACAGAACCAACTACACTTGCCGACTTCCTGTATTTTGCATTATGTAATAGTCCATCTTCATGCATTGCATACAAAATTCTGCGGTGGACCGGCTTTAACCCGTCCCTAACATCTGGAAGAGCCCTAGAAACAATAACAGACATGGCATAATCAATATATGACTCTTTCATCTCATCTATTATTTCCCTGGGCTTTATATGTCCAATTTCTTTTTGAATTTCCTTTTTCATCATAAGCTTATATTTGGAGGGTTTATTTCTTCTAAAAGATTTTCCTTGTCAAAAGATTCAACGTTTTCTTGAAAAATTCTAAACCAAAAAAATATTAAAACAATTCCCAAGGCCACTATAACAGCCCAAAGGATTTTCTTTCTTTGTTTTTCAGGCAGATTCTGAATTTTCTCCAAAGTTTTCATGGCCTTAAAACTATTACTTTTGTTTCTCCTTCTGGAAGGTCTTTTTTCTTAATCAAAAGTTTATCAAGAGTTTCTGCTGATTTTTGGCCCATTGCTTTTAAGAAAACATCTACTCCTTCAAGTTTTATTTTCAGCTTCGGAATTTTATAGCTCATTGGAATTACAATCCTAGGTTCTATCTGAGAAACAATTTTTACTGCCTGAGAAGAGTCAATAATATCACCTCCGCCAGTAGGAATCATTAAAATATCAATGTCGCCAATTTTTTCAAGCTGCTCCGAGGTAATTTCTTTATTACTAAAATTATTTAAATGGCAAAGACGTATTCCCTCTGCTTCAATGACATAAATAGTATTTCTTCCTTTCTTCTGGATAAAATAGAAACCATGGATAAAAACATCTTTTATCTCATATTCTCCAGGATTGGAAATTAAAAAAGGATTGCCTTTAATCTCTTTTCCCATTCCATAATCAGAAGTTATTAAAATGTCAGCTTGCAAACTTGGAGATTTTAATCCAAGAGAATCGTCAAAAGGATCAATAACAACTGAAACCTGCTCCCCTTTTAAGGGAGTTGCCATGATTTGAAAACAAGATTGTCCTTTCCAAGTAATATGCATACCTGTTTATTATTTTATCACAAGAGTAAACTCTTTACAAGGCAGGAAAATTGTGCTAATTTTTGGATATGATAATAAAAAACATTTTACCTCAAATAGAACAAATGAAGATGCCTAAAGAGGGTGAGATAATTGAAGGAAAGGTAATTGGAGCAGAAAGCTCTGGAGTATTTGTTGAATTGGGAAACTTTGGAACAGGCATTATTTCTAAAAAAGAGGTTGAAAAAGCTAAAGATGTTATAAAGAAAATCAAGCCAGGAGACACTGTTTCTGCAAAGATAATAGAAGAAGAAAACGAAGACGGATATATTGAGCTTTCCTTAAATGAAGCAGTAAAAGAGCTTTCCTGGAACGAACTTGAAGATATAAAGAAAGAAGACAAAACAATTGAAATAAAAATTGCCAAAGCAAACAAGGGCGGTTTAATAGCCGAATTGAACGGAGTTAACGGATTCCTTCCGCTTTCCCAGCTGTCATTGATTCATTATCCAAGAGTAGAACAGGGAGACAGTAAAAAGATAGTATGGGAGCTTCAAAAGCTGATTGGAGAAACAATGGAAGTCAAAATACTTGACCTTGATTTAAAACATAAAAAACTTATCTTTTCAGAAAAAGCAAAAGAAGCCCAAGGATTAAAAGAAATTCTAAAACAATGCCAAGAAGGAGATAAAGTAAATGGAGAAATTACAGGAGTTACAGATTTTGGAATATTTATAAAATTCATGCCATCTGGTGCAAAAAAAGAAGATATAATGCAATTAGAAGGATTAATTCATATTTCCGAGATTGATCTTGGAAAAGCAAAGAATCCTTCCGAGCTTTTTAAAACAGGTCAAACAGTAAAAGCAAAGATTATTAAAATAGCTGACAATAAAGTTTTCTTATCATTAAAATCTTGACAAAAAACTATTCTATCGGCATAATATCTACAAGGAGGTAAAATGGAACTCGAAAGAGTCTACGAAGGAGATATTCTAGGCAAAGAAGAGTGGTCTAATGGAATATGGAGATTTCTATGTGGACCAGTTATTAATATTGACAAAGAGGAAGACTTTGTTGTCCTCAAGATAAAGGAAGGCAGAGAATTTATGTCAATGAGCTTTAAGTCAGAAGATCTCTGGCCAGTATATGCTATTCTTTTGAGAAAGAATAGGATCATACAATCACAAAAAAATGTAGTTAAAGCTTTTGAGAGATTCATAGTATCCTTAATAAAAGGAAATGTTAGCGAAGGAGGAGCACAAGAAGTTCTTGAACTTTTCCATAAACAAGATAATTGAGTAAGAAGAATCTGTCGACTAATCCTTGACAGATTCTTTCTTTATGGTATAATAGTAGCAGTTCTTAAGAAGTCAAGTAGGAAATAAAAAAACTGGAGGAATTAATCGTGAAAGATGAGAAAGCAACAAAAGATTCCTTTTGGGTAGCTTTTGAAGCTGCTACCAACGTCACGGCCAGAAACCCAGAGGATCAGCCAGAAAAGTTGAACCTCTTGGAAGTTTCATTAGCCAAGTTGGACGCCGAATCTCAGAAAAGACTGGTCTTCCATATCGCGAAGACTGTCTTAGAAGGAGAAACCCGAATACAGAGTTTATTCGCAGTAGCGAGAATTGCGAATATGCGACAGGTTGCCTACAATGCATCCGTCGTTAAGAAAATTCTGGATGAAGGGCTCACTTTTGCTGATCTCCTCAATACAGGGCTTGTCGAGATCCGGAAGAAGGAAGGTGGCAGACCTTTCACCATCTACTTTTTCGGGAGAGAAGCTCTAGAAAAGGCTTCTCACGAATTGAGAACCAGTGGCAATATTGGCCCTGCGAAGATCTTGGACGATCATCTAAGGAGAGGTGAACGTCACAAGCTCCTTGCTGAAGCAGCACGTAGTTAGAGCGTCTTCCTACTTGACTTCGTAAGCCTCCTTGTCCTTATTACAGAACTTGGAGGCTTTTCTTATACTTTTTTCTGTGTTAAATTATACATATGAAAGCAAAAAATATAAAACCATTAGGGAAAAACTTCATATTTATTATAATAATTTTCCTGACTATCGCCGGTATTTTTTCATTAACATCGCAGCCTAGTGTAGAAAAAGAGATTTCTTTAACCGAACTTACACAAGAAGTTAATAAAGGAAGCATTGAAGAAATTATTATTTCAGGAAATGACATTTCCATTACATATAAAGACGGGACAAAAGCAAAATCAAAAAAAGAAGCAGAAATAGCTTTTTCCCAGTCGCTTTTAAATTATGGAGTAGCAAAAGAAACTCTTTTGGGAATAAACATTATTCCAAAAGAAAAAAGCGGACTTGCTGTCTGGCTAGAACCGTTATTGTTTATCCTCTTTCCTCTTTTACTCTTTGGATTCTTTTTCTGGATAATATTTAAGCAGGCAAAAACAGGAGCATCTCAAGCTTTGAATTTTTCAAAAGCAAAAGCAAAGTTATTCGGAGCAGACGGGCAAAGCAAGAAAAAGACAACATTCAAAGACGTAGCAGGATTAGTTGAAGCAAAAGAAGAATTAAAAGAAGTAGTGGATTTTCTAAAAAATCCTAAAAAATTCCTTGATATGGGAGCCACTATCCCAAGAGGAGTTCTTCTTTTAGGTCCAGCAGGAGTTGGAAAAACACTTTTAGCAAGAGCAGTGGCAGGAGAAGCCAATGTCCCCTTCTTTCACATATCCGGCTCTGAATTTGTTGAAATGTTTGTAGGAGTTGGAGCAGGAAGAGTTAGGGATCTATTCTCAACAGCAAAAAAATCTTCTCCTTCTATAGTATTCATTGATGAATTAGATGCAGTTGGGAGACACAGAGGAACAGGTATAGGAGGAGGCAATGATGAAAGAGAACAAACTTTAAACCAAATTCTTGTAGAAATGGATGGATTTGAAAGAGATGCTCAGGTTATTGTAATAGCTGCAACAAATAGAGGAGATGTTCTTGACCCAGCCCTATTAAGGCCTGGAAGGTTTGACAGAAAAGTGATCTTAGATCTGCCGGACATTAACGGAAGAGAAGATGTTTTAAAAATACACGCAGAAGGAAAGCCATTGGCTTTAGATGTTAGTATAAGAGAAATTGCAGAAAGAACTCCGGGATTTTCAGGAGCAGATTTGGCAAACTTAATGAACGAAGCAGCCATATTAGCTGCCAGGCGAGAGAAAAAAGAAGTTTACCAAACAGAACTTTTAGAATCAATAGACAAAGTATTATTGGGACCAGAAAGAAGAAGTCATATTCTTTCTAAAAAAGAAAAAGAAATCGCTGCTTTCCATGAAGCAGGACATGCTTTAATTTCAAGCTTTCTTCCTGGAGCAGAACCTATTAGAAAAGTTTCTATTATAGCAAGAGGAAGAGCTGCAGGATATACCTTAAGACTTCCATCAAGAGAAAAGTATTTAAAAACAAAAAAAGAATTCCTTTCAGAGTTGGCAATGCTTTTAGGCGGATATTGCGCCGAGAAGCTTGTATTTAAAGAAATAACTACAGGATCCAGTTCTGATTTGAAAATAGCTTCTGAACTTTCCAGAAAGCTGATAAAAGAATATGGAATGTCTGAAAGCTTGGGCCCGATTGTTTTCGGAGAAAAAGAAGAATTAGTTTTCTTGGGAAAAGAAATAGGCGAAGAAAAAAACTATTCCGAGAAAACAGCAATTGAGATTGACAAAGAAGTAAATAAAATGATAAGAAATGCCCAGATTACAGCAATGAGAATATTAAAAAACAAAAGAAGTCTTTTAGATAAGATTGCCAAAAGATTAATTTTAAAAGAAACTATTGAAAAAGAAGAATTTGAAAAGATAATCAAAAAACGCGTATAGGGCATGTAGCTCAGTGGTTAGAGCGCTTAACTTATAATTAAGTGGCCCCAGGTTCAAATCCTGGCATGCCCACTCTTTAGAAACAAGCTTTAGGGCTTGTTTCTCCTCTTAATTTATGATATTCTATCTTCATAAAAGGGCGCGTAGCTCAGTTGGCTAGAGTGTCTCGGTGACATCGAGAAGGTCACAGGTTCGAGTCCTGTCGCGCCCACATGCAGATGAAAACAGCTTATGAAGATGAAAATGTTTTAATTGTTGACAAGCCAGCAGGAATTATTGTTTTTCCTGAAGAACCATCTGAAACAAAAACTTTTATTGACTATATCATTGAAGCATTTCCATATATTAAAGATGTTGGAGATCCTCCAAGATACGGAATAGTCCACAGAATAGACAAAGACACTTCAGGCATTTTGATAATTGCAAAGAACAATAAAGAATTTGAATTTCTGCAAAAACAGTTTAAAGAAAGAAAAATAGAGAAAAAATACACTGCTCTTGCTGTTGGAGAGATTAAAAACAATAGCGGAGAAATAGAAACTTTGATTGGAAGATCTCCGAAAGACAGAAGAAAACAAAAGGTTTTTCTGATAAACGATCCAAAAGCGCAGGGGAAAAGAATTGCCTTAACTCAATATACTGTTTTAAAGCGATTCAAAGGATATACTCTCTGCGAGGTTTCCATTAAAACAGGAAGAAAGCATCAAATTAGATCTCATTTTTCATATATAGGATATCCTATTGCCGGAGACAAGCTATACGGATTTAAAGGGCAATTAAAATTTAAAAGACAGTTTCTTCATGCAAACTATATTAAAATACAATCAATTGACAATAAAGAAATAGAAGTTAGTATAGAGCTGCCAGAAGATTTAAAAGAAATAATAAAAAATATTAAAGAATATGACAACTAAAATAAAAGAGGAACAAAAAGAAACCGATTTGTCTGATATTAAACCAGGAGACACTGTTAAAGTTTTTCAAATATTAAGAGAAACAACAAGTAAGGGAGAAAAAAAGGAAAGAATCCAGATTTTTGAAGGACAGGTTCTTTGTAGTAAGCATGGAAAAGAAATAGGAGCTACTATAACAGTAAGAAAGATAATTGACGGAATTGGAGTAGAAAGAATATTTCCTATCCACTCCCCTGTTATTGAGAAGATAGAAATATTAAGCCATGGAAAAGTAAGAAGAGCAAAACTATATTATTTAAGAGGATCAAAAGGGAAAAAGTCAAAAATAAAAAGAAAGGATATTAAGAAAGCCCAGGTGCTGGAACCGGTAGACAGGCTAGCTTGAGGTGCTAGTGAGATTATTCTCGTGAGGGTTCAAATCCCTCCCTGGGCACATAGATAGGGCGGTTAGCTCAGTTGGCAGAGCGTCTCGTTTACACCGAGAAGGCCGTAGGTTCGAGTCCTTCACCGCCCACACAATAGAATAATGCCTGCCGGGGTAGCCAAGTCGGTCACGGCGAATGTCTGAAAAACATTAGATTCCGGTTCGATTCCGGACTCCGGCACCACTACAAAACAAGACGGCTTTTTGGAAGCCAGTTGATGGGCGGCACTTAGTGCCGTCCACTGATTTTCCCCCGCTAAATCCTCTCTGCTCGGCGCATGCAAAAACAAAACTCCATTGTAAAAACTAAAGAAAAGATGTATCCTAATAGTATGATTTCAATATAAGTTTGCATAACTATATGTTTATCATAGCAGTATTATAATACAAATATGGCACAAGAGAATAACATAGGCAAAAATATAAAAAAATTAAGGCAAATAAAGAAGCTTTCGCAAGATCGCCTCTCTAAATTGGCTGATGTTTCTTATAATTCAATTATCAAACTTGAAACAGGTGGAATCACTAACCCGACGATTGAAACGCTACAAAAAATTGCCAAAGCACTAGAAGTTAAAGTTGATGATTTAATCAGTTAGAAATATGAAGTTTTCAAAATATTTTCTAAAAACAAATAAGAATGTTTCCGATGAAGATAAAAGTACATCGGCCAAACTTCTTAAACAAAGTGGTTTTATACGAGAGTCAGTCGCTGGCCGATTTTATTTTTTACCTATCGGGCAGAGAGTTCAACAGAAAATAATGGGTGTTATTAAAGAGGAGATGGATTTAGCTGGAAGTCAAGAAATGGTTACTCCGATTTTACATCCGTTAGAGCTATGGAAGGAAACAAATAGAACGAACACCGCCTGTTTTGAGTTAATGAAAGTTAAAGATCGCAGGGGTGCAGAATTTGTCCTTGGCGGGACAGCCGAAGAAATGTTTGTTGATTTAGTTCGCCAATACAAATTGAGTTATCGAGATTTACCTTTTCATCTTTACCAGTTTTCTCCAAAATTTCGTGATGAATTACGCGCGAGAGGCGGGTTGCTTCGGGTACGAGAATTTATCATGAAAGATGGATATTCTTTTCATAGAGATGAGGAAGATTTTAAGATTGAATATGAAAGGATGAAAAAAGTTTATACCAATATATTTGATAGGTTAGGACTAAAAACATCAATAGTTGAATCGGATAATGGTTATATTGGCGGCGAATATTGCCATGAGTTTATTGTTGAATCTGAAATTGGAGAGAGTAAATATTTTGTTGCTGAAAACGGTAATTATGCGGCTCATGAGGATGTTGCCGTATTCCAAAAGGAGATAAAAAACAAAAACGATCAACAAAAACCTCTTATCGAAGTTAAAGCAAAAAGAGGAAATACTATGGAAGATGGTGTTGATTTTCATAAATTACCGCTTTGGCAACAAATAAAAGATGTTTTATTTGTTGATGATAAAAATAGATTTATTTTAGCAATTATCAGAGGTGATTTAGATGTAAACGAAACGAAATTATTACACCTGATAAAGGTGGCCAGCTTGAGACGTGCTACAGATGAGGAAATCCGCAATCAGATCAAGTCTGAGTCAGGATTTATTTCGCCTGTTGGGATAAGAAAGAAACTCGATAAACAAACTCAGCTTATCATTGTTGCAGATGATTCGTTACGAACAATATCAAACGCTTATGGCGGAAATAATAAAAAGAATCAAGATTTATTGAATGTGAATATTGATAGAGATTATCAACCAGACATTGAAGGCGATATTGCTTTAACAAAAACGGGTTATGAAGCAAAAAATAAAATGGGAAAGTTAATTGAAAAGAGAGGAATAGAGGTTGGTAATATTTTTCAACTTGGTTATCATTACTCAAATAAAATGAAAGGTGCCGTTTATATCAATGCTGATGGAAAAGAAAAACCATTTTACATGGGTTGTTATGGTATTGGTATTGGTCGAACAATGGCCGCAATTGTCGAAAAATATAATGACCAAAAAGGAATAATGTGGCCAGAATCATCATCGCCTTTCAAAGTTCATCTCATAGCTCTTGACGGTGCAGGAAATGAAGCTGATAAACTTTACGAAGAAATGAATAAAAGAGGTGTTGAAGTTCTTTATGATGACCGAGATAAAACTGCTGGAGAAAAATTTGCTGATGCTGATTTGATAGGTTTGCCAATGAGAATTGTGGTTAGTAAAAGAACTATACAGCAAGAAAGTTGCGAATTAAAAAAACGAACAGAATCCGAGACTAAAATAATTCCTTTGTCGTCAGTTTTGGATTTACTAACACGAGATTATAATTAGGTGGTGCCTCAGCTTCGCGAGACTGACCAGCAGGCAAAAAAATTCCTCCCCTCAAATTTCCCTCCAATTTTTAGCTGCCGGTTTTAGCGGCGGTTGTGGTAAAGATCAAACCGATTTACCCATAAACACCTTTTCCAAAATTCCGCTTTCAAGAAGTTTTTGCGAAGTGTCTTTTGCTACAACTTTTCCTTTATCCAGAACATAACCGCGACTGGCGATATCAAGCAACGATTTGATGTTGTGCTCAACTACCAAAATTGCCGTTTTGCGTTTCTCGTTTATTTCCTTAATATTCGCAAAAACTTCTTTAACGATTTTCGGCGCAAGACCAAGCGAGGGCTCGTCGAGAAGCAAAACTTTCGGTTCGGTCATCAGCCCTCGCGCAAAAGCGAGCATCTGCTGTTGGCCGCCAGAAAGCGTTCCGGCTTTAGCTTTGCGCCTTTGCTTTAATACTGGAAAAATCTCCATTACTTCGGCGATTCGTCTTTTCAACTCATTTTTATCGCCGACAATAAAGCCGCCTATTTCCAAATTTTCTTCAATCGTCAAGTTGCTAAATACCCGTCGGCCTTGCGGTACAAAAGAAATGCCCCTTTGCACGACTTCATAGGAAACTGGTTTTATCTCTTTTTCGTGCCATAAAACTTTTCCGGAATGAATCGGAGCCAAGCCGAAAATCGTTTTGAGTATAGTTGACTTGCCCGCACCGTTCGGTCCCATCAAAGCCACAATTTCGCCTTCATTAAGCGAAATTCCAACGCCGTCAAGCGCCTTTACTCCGCCGTAATGAACCGAAACATTATGGAGTTGTAGTAGAGTTTCTTTTTCCATATTTATTATTTATTCACCAAGATACGCTTCAATGACCTCTCTTTTTTCCAAAACAGATTCGGGTTTGCCTTCGGCCAATAACTTACCTTCATCCATCACAAAAATATGGTCGCAAAGCTCTCGGATTAAACCTATATCGTGCTCAATCAATACAACGGTTTTATTTTCCTGCTTTAACTCTTGGATAATACTAGAAACGATTTTCCTCATCTCTGGGAAAAGCCCCGCAAAGGGTTCGTCAAAAAGATAAACCTCCGCTTTCATCGCTAGTGTTCGAGCAATCTCCAAAAGTTTCCGCTGGCCGTAGGAAAGATTGACAGCCAACTGATTTTTCTTTTCCCAAAGACCGACTTTCTGCAAAACTTCCTCGGCGATTTTATGGTGGTATTCGATGTGTTTTTCAAAAAGCGAGCTAAAAACATTTCTCTCGGTTACGACAACCAAAATATTATCCAGTACCGTCATTTGTTCAAACAGCCGGACATTCTGAAATGTGCGGGTAATGCCATAGAAAAAAACTTGATGTGGCAATATCCTTGTAATTTTTTCTGCCCCATCAACAACAATTTCACCGCTATCTATTTCTAGAACTCCGCTCAAAAGATTGATGAGCGTTGTTTTACCGGAACCGTTCGGCCCGATAATGCCGGTGATTTGTCCTTTCTCAATCCCGATTGAAAGCCGGTCAACGGCATGAATGCCGTTAAATCGCTTTACTAAATTTTTTGTCTCAATAATTTTCATAACTTGTATTCGCCTATTAATCCTTGCGGCCGATAGAGCATGAGTAAAATTAAAATTATGCCATACACTACTTGTCGCATTTGAGCCTCGATGTCGGACGGGAAGCCGACAAAGCGCAAAATTTCAGGAAGTAGTATTAAAAACAACGCTCCTAAGATCGAGCCACGCAGGTTGGCAAGTCCGCCCAAAATGATAATCGCGAGAATGAACATCGACTCTGTCACCTGGAAGCCAGAAGGGTCAATAAAGGTAATATAGGAAGCAAAGAGAGAACCGGCAACCGCCGCCATCGCGGCAGAAATAACAAAAATCACAAGCTTGAAATACAAAGTATTGTAACCAAAAACGGCAATGACAGTTTCGTCTTCGCGGATTGCTTTCAATGCTCGGCCGAAAGAAGAGTTGACGACAAAACGCGAGGCGAAATATATCAAAACTAAAAATATCAAAGCAAGAACCAGAAAATTAAAATTGTTCGTAAAGTTTATGCCGAACAATTCCGGCTTGGAAATTCCGGGAATACCAAGAGGGCCCATGGTCAAATTTTGCCAGTTGAGAAAGACGGCAAAGATGATCGTATTAAATCCAAATGTGCCAAGTGCATAATAATCGCCTTTGAACTTGGACAAAACTACGCCGATGAGGAAACTTACGGCTACTGCCATTGCAATTCCTAAAATCAAAGAACTGAAAAATCCCACGCCGCTTTTTGTCAGAAATATTGCGGTAGTATATGCGCCAACGCCGTAAAAAGCGGCGTGGGTTACGGACAAAAGCCCGGTGTAACCAACAACCAAATTCAAACTCACGCCTAAAATAGCGTAGATGGCAAATAAAATGGCTAAATGTATCAAATATTCCATACTACTTATTCATAATTCCGCGGGGCCGGAAAATTAAAAACGTAATCAAGAGTGCAAAGGCGATGGCGTCTTTCCATTCGCCAGATATTTTCAAAATGCCGAAATTTTCCACAAATCCCAAAAGAAACGCGCCTAAAACTCCGCCGTAGATATTACCGACCCCGCCGATAATAGAAGCAATGACGCCTTTGAAAAGTAAGCCCAATCCCATTGTCGGTTCAATACCTACATCAAAACCGACCAAGATTCCAGCAAGTCCAGCAATCGCCGAGCCGATAAAAAAGACATAGCCGATAATTTTATTAGTATTTATGCCGATAATTCGTGCCACTTCCTCATCGTCACTGATGGCCCGTACTGCCTTGCCGAATTGCGTTTTATAAAGAAGAGCAACAAGTCCAGCCGTAACTAAAGCAGCAGATAGTAAAATAACAAGCTGCGTCTGTGTTATGACGCCACCCAAAATTGTAGAAAGTTTCTGCGTGCCAACATTTTGTGAAAGTATTTTGAATTGACTAGAGAAGAGGATCGCAATAACGGCCTGCAAAGCGGTCATCGCTCCAAGCGAAGCAACAAGCAAAACCATGTTTGACGCTTTGCGCCTGCGAAGCGGGAGATAAATTAATTTATCCAAACCAAAACCGACAAGACCGGCTAACACGACGCCGATAATAATCGCAACATAAACGTCCAATCCTAAAGTTTTGGCAAAATAAAACACTGTATAGCCGCCGATTGCTGACATTACACCATGTGCTAAATTAAAAAACTTTGTCGCGCCATAAATTAGATTGAAACCTAGCGCGACCAAAGTGTAAACCGCTCCGGCGATAATGCTATTCAAGATGAATTGTGGAAGTATGTCCATTTTATTTATTTTACCTGTTTCATTGTGTTTTCTCAACAAAATTGCCTCGCAAAACGAGGCAATTTTGTTTCGCACATACGACCTAATTTTTAGTTACTGACTGTAATCGGTTTCCCATCTTTTATAATGCGGACGGCCGCCTTTGATACAACAATCCCATCTTCGTTAACGCTTAGATTGCCAAGCACACCGCTGAAATTTTTAATCGTCGTTAGTTCGCTTGCAATTTGGTCGGGAGTAGGCTTCGTTGGTCCATTAAACTCCTCAGCAGCAACGACTATTAAGTTAAAGATGTCATATGTATTAGCCGCCCCTAATGTTGGGTTTTTGCCAGTTTTCACTTCGAACTTATCGATAAAATCTATTGCTGAATCAGCGGCATTGACATACCACTCTCCCTCGAAAAGAGATACTTGATCGCTAAGTTCAAACGATTCAACGGATGTAAGCGGCGTGTTTATTCCTGCTTCTTTAATCTGTTTAGCCAACACCTCTAACTCTGGCGAGAATGCCATTAACAAGTAAATTTCAGCTCCGCTATTTTTTGCTTTTGCGATGATACTCCTGAAATCCTTCTCGCCAGAGTTAAATACTTGGTCGGTTACTATTTCAATACCCGTCCCGTTTAATTTTTCTCGCAAGTCGGCTATAAGGGTGGCAGCGCCTTGTGTATTCCCTTCAAATACTCCCAATTTTTTAATCCCTCTTCGTTGAAGTTCTGCAATGAAAACCTTATTTTCTTCAGAGGGAGGCGTCCAGTGAATGAAGTTGTAATCACCTTTTGCCACGTTAGGATCTGACGCTATACTAAAATGAACAACTTTATTCTGTTCGGCAATAGGCGCAACTACATTACCGGGTCCGGAGCCAAAGGACACAATTGCATCTACTTTGTCCACACTTATCAGTTTATTCGTCGCGCTTGCGGTAATTTTGGAATCCATCTGGTCATCTTCAAAAATTAATTTATAAGTATATCGCGTGCTTCCCAAGTTTTCTTTAGCAAGTAACATCGCATCCCTTATACCTTCGCCTAAAAAAGCAAGGTCGCCCGTCATTGGGGCGACCACTCCGATTTTAATCGGCTCTGCCGAAACCTCGCTCGAGCCCTTCGATACAAAATAGCCGATTGCTACGACGGCAACGATCAAAATTACTCCGACAACCCATTTTGTTGATTGACTCATATAGTTATGATAAAATAGTATTATAAAAACTTGTATCCCAAACCTACTAATTAGGATACATCTTTTCTTTAGTTTTTACAAGGTAGTTTTGTTTGTTGTATGTGCACTGGTGGGCAGGGCAAATACAATTATCGGCGACGCATTTTACAAATAGAAATACGAAATTCGGCGGCGGAAAAGCAGAACTCCGAAAACAAAATTTTCTTTACATTTTTTGTTTTTGCACACGCCAGATTTTTTATCTTAAAGGAAAGGAAATTTTTACTTGAGGCGTATCCCAGCCTTTGGCGGGGCGTGGAGGCGTTCGCCAAGTTCAGTAATTTTTGCTAAAATAAGTTCTAGCATGGTTGTAAAGTCGCACAAGTTGCGGGTGTGGTATAATGGTCATTATGCGACCTTGCCAAGGTCGAGAAGGCGGTTCGACTCCGCTCACCCGCTTAGAATATTAAAAAACTCCATTGGAGTTTTTTAAATTACTCAACAATAAAATTAATAAGTCTGTTTGGAATAAAAATAATATTTTTGATATTTTTCCCATCTACCCATTTTTTTATACTGCTGTCTTGCAAAGCAATAGATTCTGCCTCCTTTTGCGAAATACCAATAATTGATTGGATTACGTTTCGCGTCTTTCCATTTATTTGTATGACCAAATCAAAATCTATTTCTTGCATTTTAGAACTGTCAAAAGCTGGCCATGTTTCTTTGTCAAGAATTGTTTTCATGCCGATTTTACTCCAAAGCTCATGACAGAGATGAGGAGCAAACGGATTAAGTAGTTTTAAGAAAATCTTTTTTGAATCTGTGGAGAAATTAATTTCCTTTTCAGCAGCATTTAAAAGAATCATAAGAGCGCTTATTGCAGTATTGTATTGAAGCTGTTCAATATCCTTAGTCACTTTTTTAATTGTCTTATGAAGCAGCTTGTCAAAACTAGCTGAATTAAGCTCTTTAGTATCATCCTGCAATACCATATTCCAAAGCCTGTCAAAAAATCGCTGTATTCCTTGCATGCCGTTGTCTTGAAAATCTCCGCCATCTTGGAACGGAGCAAGAAACATTAAATATGTTCTCAATACGTCGGCTCCAACCTTTTTTATATATTCGTCTGGATTGACAATATTGCCTTTTGATTTAGACATCTTGGAGCCATCTTTAATAATCAATCCATGCGCTCTGAATTTTAAAAATGGTTCGTCAAAATCAATAAGTCCCATGTCATTAAAAACCATTGTAATAAAACGAGTATAGAGAAGATGAAGAACAGAATGTTCAGCGCCACCAATATACATATTTACAGGCAGCCATTTATTTACGCGCTTGGGATCAAAAATCTGTTTCTTATTCTTATTATCAATATAGCGGAAGAAATACCACGAAGAATCAAGGAAAGTGTCGGAAACATCTGTTTCCCGGAGCGCTTTGCTGTTGCAAGCAGGACAATTTACTTCATAAAAAGATTTAATTGAAGCAAGAGGAGATTCGTTTCTGCCTGTTGGACGAAATTCTTTAACTACAGGAAGCTTAACTGGAAGCTTTTCTTCTGGCACTGCATACCAGCCAGGCATATCTTTTTGTTCTCCTTTTCCTTCCATAGCGCAGTTCTTGCAATAAATCATTGGTATTGGCGGCCCCCAATAGCGCTGGCGGGAGATAAGCCAGTCGCGCAAATGGTAATGAACATTTCGTTTTCCATTAACTTTCTCTACAATTTTCCTTTTTGCTTCTTCTGAATTCATTCCCGTGAATAATCCTGAATTTATAAGCTTACCATTGCCTTCAAATGCAATATTCTCATCAAATTCTTTACTATCAATTACCTGATGAATGGGAATTCCATACTGCTTTGCAAATGCGAAATCGCGCTCGTCGTGCGCCGGAACTGCCATTATGGCGCCAGTGCCATAAGAACCAAGCACGTAATCAGAAACCCAAACAGGAATTTCATCGTCATTTGCAGGATTAACTGCACAAATATTTAATTTAACTCCGTTTTTTGAAGCTACGTCTTCGGTTTGTATTTCTTCTCGTTGTTTAAGAGCTTTTGTAATATAGCGACATGCTAAATCACTCAATTGCCAGCCGCCATCAATCCACTTCTGCGCTAATTCAGGAGATATGACAAGAAATGTTGCTCCAAAAAGCGTTTCTGGCCTTGTTGTAAATACTCTTATTGAATGCTTGTCATTATCTTGTCCAGCT
>Ga0307928_10001920_pt1 | contig 15853 bp, 34 predicted proteins | sample AceLakmetagen232_FD_201815 | JGI IMG/M metagenome (GOLD analysis project Ga0307928, IMG submission 201815) | Saline water microbial communities from Ace Lake, Antarctica - #232 | ecosystem: Environmental > Aquatic > Non-marine Saline and Alkaline > Saline | place: Antarctica: Ace Lake... | reverse complement strand
TAAAGTATATTTTAAAAAGAATATAGGGCAAGTACAATATACTATAACATCAGATTATTTAAATCTAGAAAATAAGATTGGAACATATCTTATGCTAGGAGAAGAATATAGTGTGGAGATTGTTGCTGATAATCTTCCTAGTAAAGAATTAGGATTTTATTCTGCTGATGTAGAAGGATCTAAAATTCTTAGATTATTCGAAATAGAATTTAATCCTGAACCTACTGGAGTATATCTTAATAGTAGTTGGTGGGTTGATACTGATGATAGCACAGATCCTGCTAGAATTAGAGTTAGTTACAAATCAGAAAATGTTTCAGAAGCAATATTAACAGTATATAATGAATCTCCATCAGGATTACAATTATATACAACTTCACTTTATACTAATGAAGGAATTATATATTATCAACCTAATTCAACATTCGAGAATGAAACATTTTGGCTTACTATGAATATTACAACTAATGGTGGTAATAAAACTTCAGTATTTTTACAAAAAGTTTGGAGATTAAAAAATGATATAAGATTAGGAATATTAGAATATGTATCAGTTAATGAATTACAAATATTTATGTTAATATTCCTAGCAGTTATATCATTAATATTTACTTGGAAAACAGCAGACATCGGAGGACTTGTATTTATTGGTATATCTTTTGTATTTGTAATGTTTGGATGGATAACTATATCGAGTATAACATTTGGGTTAGCAATATTAATATCAGTAATAAACTTTTTAAAAAGAAAGGATATGAGAACGTAAAATGACAGTAGCATTCAGAATAATGGCTTTTGTACTTCTTTTTAATATAGCTGCGGGTATATTAAATGTAGCTCTTATAGATTATTTTCCTGATGGAGTTCCTACTGGTTATCAATATAATGAATCAGCGAATTATGCTAATGAGTTCGATGGTAGTGTTGCAGCACCAGGAGCTGAATCTGATTCAGGATGGTGGGACAAATTTATAGATTTCCTTAGAATAGGATTTTTTGAAAAGATTAGGAATATATTAGATAAATCTGTATATGGTATAATCGGAATCTTCAAAGATATAGGTATACTAAATCCTGTTTATGAAAGTTATATAAGGGGAATAATAACTATTATATATATGATAGGAATAGTAGATCTATTCACAGGTAAAAAGGTGACATATTAAGATGGGATTAGCTTGGGAATTATTATTGAATGGAAGTATAGTAAGAGCTGCATATGAATCTTATAATGTACCATTCTCTTTTTCTGGAGTTTCAGGTTATCCTATAGGATTTTTATTAATAGTATTTTTAATCTTATTATATTTACAAAACCAAGATATAGCATTCAATTTTTTAGTCACCTTAGTAATATTTGCTTTATTATTTGTATGGATACCAGTAATAATAAAAGGAATAGTAGTTGTAATATTAATATTGGAACTTACTGGTGTGATATATAATTGGACTGTTAAAGAAAAATGAAACCTATAAATATTAAAACAACAAACATGGAAGTATACATGAGGTTGCCAGGCCTTAATTCTCACAAAGAGATTATATTCTCTAACGATATTTCTCTGAAGTCGATAAATAAGATAATAAAAAATATTAATAAGAGGATGGGTAAGAATGCGTTAGAACTAGTACCTATAATGGATAGATATGTTATTATAAATAAATGTATGAGTGATATTTCTTTGAATGTTTATTTCATGAATAAGTGATTTTCTAGATAATGTATATATACTTGTTTAGTATTTTTAAGATGTAAAAACATTGTTTAAGAAAGTATATATATAAAGAACCTATCATATTATACATAATATAACCAATCAATTGATTGAGTTAGATCATATTATTAAAAACGGAGGAGATGCCACATGTTTATGCAGATCGCAATCGGTGCAATCGGTATTGGTGTTGTTCTTATGGTAGGTTACCTAGTTGTAGCTCAAGTAAAATCAGCATTACCAACTTCAAGCTTAGACACAGCATCCCAAACAGGAATCAATAATGCACAGACCACAGTATATGCTGGTTTTGCACTTGTTGCTGTTGGGATTATTGTACTCGCAGCTTTTGGATTGATATCAATATTTCGTTGATTAAATCTAAACTATTATTCCGGACTTTCCGGATTAATTTATTTTTTTCTTCTTAAGTCAATATTTATATATTTCTTGTTTATTATATTAATATGATAATAAAACATACAAATAGTTCTAAAGAAAAAAGTATAGGAAAAGCTTTATATACAAGTTACCAGACATAATATTTTATGCTTATAGAATTATATATATTATACACTGTGATAGCGTTTACTGGCTTCTTTTTAAGTCTATACGTAAATAAAGGAATAGTAAATATATTTATATGGCCTGTTATAATAGTAATGTTTGCATTCTTAACTTTTTCGTCATATAATATAGAGTATGGTATATTAAAAGTGTTCGAAGAACCAGCACTATTCTATTTTAATCTTTCGTTATGTGTATTATCATTATTATTATTTTTATGGGATTTATATGATAAATTTACATCAGGAGGAATATTTTAAATGATAGAAGATTTTAAAGATCCTGATAAATCTTACGGAAGAAATATAAATGCAATGATTAAGGATGATAATTCTAGTACTGGTTTACCCAACCCTAATCAAATGCAATATAAAAATATTGATCCTAACACTATGCAGGAAAGTAAAATTCAAGAACAGGAACATCAATTAGAAAGACAAAATTCTAATCCTATGGATGTAATAAATATGCAGGATCCTTTTAAACAATCTTCTTTTAACGAAACAGATGTTCCTGATGTACCTATACAAGATCAAGGTGCTGCTATGCTTAATGCTTTACTTAATGATGATGTAGTCCCTGAAAAAGTTAAAGAAGATTTTTGGTTTGTATTTCATAGAGATAATGTATTATCATTTTTGGATAAAGAAAGAAAGACAGCAAAACTTCTTAACTTCGATATATTGAAATTAGATTCTTTGCATTCAACTCCGTATTATGATTATACATTTAAAAGAGAATATTTATGGAATGCTGCTAGACATATGTTTGAAACTAAATTAGATAGAGCATTAGGAATGAATGGTAAAAATGAAAGGTTAACAATACCTATGACAATACAAGAAACAATAAATAGAAATATTCCTGAACAACCTGCATCTGCAAAGAGTGGGTTTTTAAAAAGAATGTTAAATAGGAGGTAGTAGAAAAATGGAAGCATTTTGGTTGAATATATTATTTTGGATTTGGTCTAGTATGGGATTATTCATAATTATCATTTTTATATCTATTATAATGGTTTTATTAAAATTATTCACTCATGGTTTTGACGAATTGAAAGCTAAATTTAAAGGAGTTCCGATATGCATGTTTTTTGAAGATACAAGATATGTAGTATGGAAACCTATAAAACCTGATTCAGGAATAATAGAGGATAAAGAGTATGGTTCTTTCCTTATAAATGAGCAAGGATCTTACATTGATAGAGATACAAAGAATATTTATCTACCTTTTGATTCAAGTTTCGGAAGTGGTGCTAATGTAAAAGCTTTTAAAATGACTGATGATTTGTGGAAAGTATTTAAGGATGAAAAAAAGTTAGATCAAGTTAGAACAGCTTTGATGTCTGGTAAATTGGAGCATAGTGAGATAGAGGGATTAAGAGAATCGATAAACTTTTCTCATTTAAGATCTTTATCTAATACCATACTACCCCATACAATAACTGCAAAAGTTGAAAAGATGTTAGTTCAAAAAATGCAAGGAATGAGGCAAGTGAACGTTCCTCAGATTATATTAATTTTTGCGGGAATAATAGGTGCTGTTGTAATATCAGCAATTTTGCTTAAAATGTATGGGGGATAAAAACCGTGGATAATAAAGGTATGGGATTAATAGGAGGATTAATTCTTTTAATAATAGTTGGAATTTTAATTTTTTGGTTTTCCGTTTTTATTATGAATGAAGTGTTCGATTATAGGGATGATTTGAATAGTACTGAAAATGATAGTATTACTGACGATCCGGATTACAAGTTAGGACATACAATGGAAGAAAAAGAAAAATTAATAGAGAATAGTACTATTGCTCCTGGAGAATTAGCTGGATAAAATTATATTTATTAGGTGATTACAAACGCAGCCGTTTAAAAAAAGTCCTGTAAAGGCTAAACAGTTTGGGGATTTTAGTGATGCAGAGATAAAATCTCATTCATCATTATTATCTAACGAAAGATTAGCAATATTACTTTACACTTTGGATTATACAAGTATTAATATGAATGCTTATTATGGTTCTGATAGTCTTTTCAAAACTAAAGCTTTATTATATCAGATATATAAAAATATAAGATCTTTGATAAGAGGTAATTCTTTATGTAGAAATGTATTAAATTTAGAAACTGAAGAAAGAGGAGTTTACACTTTGGATGTAGCTTTCGAATTAGTAAATAAAATGTTACAATATTCTCAGTTCACAGAATTCACTTATAAGAAGTGTTATATTATAGCAAAACATCTTAATCAGATAGAAGTTATATTGAGAGACATATTACAGTTCTTTAAATATTTCTATAGAACATCAAGTCAACAAAAGCCTGATATATTTTCAGCTACTGAAGAGTATAAAGAAATGGCTGATAAATTGACAATGGATGAATTAAAAGAAATAGTTGGTAAAAATCATAAGATAGATTTTAATAGGTTAGAATCTGGTATAGTAAATAGAAAGTCATTAGAAGCTATTGATGGGTATGAAGAGAAAGAAGAAGCTATAAATACTGCTTATACAGAATCAGAATCAGAATCAGAATCAGAAACAGAAGATGGGATCAATTAAAAAGGATGATTATGAAATAGAAAATTCTGGATATAATAATGGTAATGATGTTCAAGTAAGTATTACTGATCCAGAGATGTTAGGTCAATATCTTTTAACTAAAAAACTTAGTGAGAGTACTATAGAACTTTATGTTCATACTATTGCTCAATTTGTTTTAACAAAACCGAATCTTTCTGATATAAATCATTATAACCAATATATATTGAAAAGGTCTATTAAGAATAGATCTGTTTATGTTTATTATGCTATTAAGCATTATGTTAAATGGAAAATAAAAGATACAGCTCTTAAGAATAGAATTTTAGAGAATATGATAGTTCCTGATACTAAAGACCCTATATATACTTCTAGTTATATAACTCCAGGAAGACGAAAAGAAATTATTAAGAATCTCAGGTCAGAAAAACATCAAATAATAGCAAGTTTACAGAATGAGACTGGTGCTAGGGTAGGAGATATATTAAATATAAAAAGGGGAAGAATAACTTATGAACTTTATAATGAAAAAGTTGTAATGAAAATTGATATAATAGGTAAAAGGGGTAGAAGAGTTCCGAAATTTATTTTTAATAATGTTTTACAAGAAAGGGTACTTAATTATATTCAAGAGCATAGTACTGATATTGATTATTATTTTTTAGACATAAGATTTGATAGAGATAGAGATCTTACAATGAACCAGATTTTAAGAGCTAATTATATAAAATATTGGAGAGATTTAAAAAAAGCTTTAATATCTATAGGATTAGATAAAAAAACTTTTTCTACGCATGATTGGAGAAGATGTGTTGCTCGGGATATTTATTCAGATAAAGAATTAGGAAATGATGTAAAAATATTGCAACAGTTCTTAGGACATAGCAGAGCTGATACAACTCTTAAATATTTAAATACGTCCGGATTATCAACTATCCAAGTTTCAGAAAAGTTGGCTAATAAGTTTGATAAAGCTTAAAATTAGTAAAAATAGTAAGTATATATATAAAGGGGTTATGATATTAGACTATATATATTAATATATAATACGGAGGAATTATAATGGAAAGAGATTTTACAAGAATTGCTGAAAAAATATTAGTAGGTCAAAATACTAGAGGTAATACAGATATTGATATTAGTCCTCTTTTAGAGAAACTAAAAGATATAAAACAATTAGCTTCTAGGTATCAATCAGGAACACCAGCTAAAATAGATTTTTCACATCTTATAGCAAAATTAAGGGATGCTGAACAAATAGGAAAAAATTTACAGATTAAAGCAAGATCAGGAAAATTTTAATTAAAAGTAATAGATAATGATAAATAGTTAAAAATATAATTTATTAGGTTAATAAATATGTTAAGACAGATACCTATGAATCCAATCAGATTTTATGATAAGTTTCGTAATCATGTATTTTATAGTACTAATTACGTATTAAAAAATGCTGGAATGCATAATTATTTAATTAGTGTTAGTCCTATGTATGGAAATAGAGTTGCAAAAATAATTAAAAAAGTTCAATATAAAAAGATAAAGTTAGAAAAGGAGGAATCGATTAAAATGGATCCAAATACAATTATTAACAAAATAATGGGTGGAAAAACAGGAAAGGTTACAAGACCTAAACTTGGTAATGTATCAATCAATAGAAATATGAGAACTAAAGAATATATTAAAACGTTTGGTCCTAAAGGAGATATAGATAAAGACGGAGTTTTGAATTTTAAAGATTGTAGACCTTTAGATCCAACAAGAGATATGGTTCATTATGGTTATTATAAAGGAATTAAAGAAGACGGAACCATAGACTATGTATATGCGGGAAGTAAAATAGGAGTTAGAAGAATTGGAGAAGATAAAAAACCACCTATACATTATGTAAAAATAGAAGAGATGACTTATGAAGAAGCTCATAAGAAATTAGGAGAAGAAGGACTTGTAAAATCTAGACAATCGGTATCCGGATATACAAGTTCTGGCAAAATTGGTGGAAGAGCAGCTTTTGAACCTAGAGCACCTAAATAGAAAATGTCAAGAAGTATGGATGTAATAAACAATGGTAAAGGTATTCGTATTAATAGTCCTGATGGTTTAGAAATAAATGTTATGAGGACTAATTATAATTCTTTTAAAGAGTATGTTATGGAACTCGCTATAAAAGAAGGACTTGATCCGAATGAATCTATTTCAGCTGTTGTCGGAAGAAATCCATCCAGAATTGTTATAACCTGGCAATAAAAATATTTTTAGGAAAAGATTTAAATAAGTTAATATAATGGTAATTCATAATGATACTAGAAATATACATATTATTAATAATTTTAGGATTTGTATTATTTCTTATAGCAGTATTTTTTAATGAATCTATAGCTAATTTATATTTATGGCCTGTTTCTATGATAATATTCGGAACATTATTCTTTGCTAGTTTTAATATACAGACAACAGATACAGTTATATCGTTTACTAATACTACGGTAATAGATGCAAATACAACGCAAACAATATATGGTTATACAGAAGCCGATACTTTATTTAGAGAAATTGCATTATCGTGGTTATGGCTTGGTATGTCAGCATTAACTATAGTTTTGTTTATAAGTGATATTTTTACTTTTATGAAAAATGAAGCTCCTATTTTAAATCCGAATCAACAAGGTGAAAACGGATAATGAAAAAGATATTAATACTTATTTTTAATATTTGTATCTATGTCTATTATCGTAAGTGCTGATTCTTTTTATGAAGAAAAAATTAATAATACTTATTTAAATATTATTTTGAATATTGATTTAGAAATAGAATATACAAGTTTAGTTGATAATCAATCAGGAATATTGACTATCTAAATTTTACTTCCCGGGAAACTGATTATAGTTGTTCTGATATTGTTTTCGATACTATAAATTCTACCTATAATTCTACAGAATTTCCTTTAGATGGATGGAATTGTGGAAAAATACTTCCTCCAGAATCACCTAATCAAAAAGCTCGTAGTGGTATTTTAAACATACTTACTATTGTAGTAGCTGCATTTTTAATAATATTATCTATGATGTTATTAGCTATTGTTATCATGGGTGGAGATGTTCCTATATCTTTTATTATTATAACTATAGGTATAATAGCTGTTGGTACAGTTGTATTTATAACTTTAGTAACAGTATTTAATGGTTTATTACTGTGATAAATAAAGTATATATATAAATGATTGAAATTATAACATACTAATCAAAAAGATTTCCATAAGTTAATATTTTCTGTTTTTTACGTGCCATATTCTCACATCCTTTTATTTCTTTTTAAATTTTTTTTTTTTAGCTAGAATTTTATTAGTAGTTTTTGCTCCTCGTCTCATTTCTGATTTGGTAAGAATATGATAATCTCCGTTTTTGTAATGATTTCTTGTATGGGTTTTTAGATCTTCGATTTTTAAATTGGATAATCTATTATCTTGTTTGTTTAAATTTTTATGGTGGACCCTTTCCCATTTATGCATAGGTCTACCTAACTTTTTTTCCATTTTTACTATATGAACATATTTGATATTACCAAGTCTATTCCTAAATTTTTTATAATTGGTCATTTTATATAATTATAAGAAGTACTCATTTATATATATACTTATTAAATTTTCGAATTTTACATATTTTAATAATATTCCGTGGATTTTGATATGTATTATTTGTATTTTTTTCATTTTTTTCATATTATTTTTATATAAAAAATAGAGAAAGAATATATTAATGGTCAAGCTGATTAATACATTCTTTCTCAGGTAATAAAATGGTCTCTATACTTAGTATTATAATATTTTATAACTTCTATTCTTCTCCGTTTATTTCTGTATATGGAGCTCCTTTACAATACAAATCCCAAAAGATTGATGGTAACTCATTATCTTTAACAAAATGTGGTATAAGCCATTTAGAGTTGGCATATTTTTGTAATTTGATAATCTTCATTGATTCTTTAAGTTCTATCCTGAATAGATCATCAACTGTATCTATTTTTTGAGTTTTCATATTAATTTTCCTCTTAATAGATAAGGATTGATAAAAACTATTTATCTAAAGTCCGAGAAGTCTCCTTCCTTTAGGTAGGAGATGAATCGGACTTTCCTCTTTATATTTCCCTGTAAATTATTAAGTTTTATATTATTATTCTTACACATTTCTTCCATATTTATTCTAGTTTTATCTATAATATCTATATTTATATCATTATCAAATTGCCATAAAAAAAATTCTATATAATTATTTATGATTTCTAAAGGTAATCCTTTATTAGTAGCAACCAAACCATTGATAAATTCAAAACTTTGTTTTACATCTTTACCAAAATTTGATAAACATTTATTGAATAATAAATCAGATAGTATTTTATTTATATCCCTATAACTTTTATCTTCGTGTTCTATATATTCATCCCATATACTTTGAGCTACTTCAAAAGCATTATTAGAATTATATTCTGAATATGAAACATTATTAAATTTTATTTTTTTCATTCCAATCCCACCGATTATGTACTAGGTAATTGCCTTGTTGCTTTTTAATTTTTTCTATAGTTTTCTCGTATTTTTTTTCTGCATTTATCACATCTAATATATTTACTAGTATTTTTTTCTCCACATGATGGACATAGATTTAGAGATATTCTTTTATTATATAATCTTTTACTTCTTACTTTACTATATTTTTTATCAACCGATTTTAATGATATTTTTATGTTATATTTACCAATATTATAATGTCCTAATCTTTTAACTGATTGTTGATAAATATCTTTAAATAATTTTCTTGCTTGTATTTTATTTAATATCATTTTTTATTCTCCCTTATTATATCTCTTATTTTATTATAATCAACTTGATTTTCTTTTTTCTTTTTATATTTAAAGAAAATTAATAATCCGATAATCATACCTATTATTGTACCAGTAGTTCCGAACCAAAATGTTCCGATTGTTGTACATCCTAGGACGAATACTATAAATTCCATTATCATAGTATAAACCCCGTTTTTGTAAAAATGTAGAATACTAATATAAGTATTACAGCTGTTACTACAGCACCAGCGAAAAAAGCTTTTAGTATTTTTCTTCTACTGATATGTAATATTTCATTCCAATGTTCTTTATCGGTTGTTACCATTGTACATTTTCAAATATAGTAGGTTTAATAATCTTCTCCTAAATTAATGAAGTAATTATAGCTTTTACAGCTAGGAAAACTGGTTTTGCAGCTATTAACAATACTAATAAAATAGCTAAAATAATAAAATACATTTTTATGTCTATTTTTCCCATTTTTTTTATCCCCAAAAAAAGTCCCATGCTAAATCTTCGAACTCTTCCATATTTCTGCTAAGTCTTCTGATAGCTTTTCTTGGTCTGTAAAAAATGTCATCTTCTGATGAATCTCTATTTTTTTTAGACATTTTTTATTCAGAACATTTTTGGTGCTTTATTTATTCTTACAATATCAGTATTTAATTTATCTGATATTGCTTGAATAATATAAGATTTACCTCTTCCTCTAAATCTTTGTATTATTAATCTATTATCTTTTTTTAATGTTTCGATAATAGCTTTTTTATCAGTCCATCTTTTGAGTTCAAAAGCTGCTGACAAATTTAAGAAATTGTGTTGTTTTTTAGGAAATTTTAAAACGAAGTCTGTTATTTCTATAACTTTTTCTTCAATAAATTTTTCTTGGTTTTCTTTATTACTTGTTGAATATTTTCCCCTTTTTTTGTATTTTGTTTTTCTTACTTTTCTTGGTTTTGTTACTTTTATTATTTCTTTTTCTTCTATTATTGGAATAAATTCTTTATCACAAAAAATAGTTTCGTATTCATCAATCGACATTTCGTGTATGTCTCCATTTGTTTTGTATACTTTCATATTTAATACCCCGTTATTTTTTATTAATTTATATTATATATATGTTAAATCATTAGAAATATATAAATATTTACTTTTTTAACTTAATTCTCAAAAGAATCAATAATTTTTAATACTGCTTCTTCTCTAATATCATATTGTATTCCATAACTTTTATTACAAAATGGACAATACATTATACCTGCTTGGGAAACTATCAATCCAGATTTTCCACAAAAATCACATTTCCATCCTATTACAGCTACCATTTTTTATTAATCATTTTTACTCGCATTGGACTACCACATAATTTACAAATTAGATAATCATCAAAATCTATATTATATGTATGATTTAAACATATAGGACATTCACAAATATATGATGTTTTATTGTTTGAGTTTATCATTTTTATCACCTTCTACTTTTTCATAAATTTCACAAATTTCCTCATTATATTCTTCTTTAATATATTTTTCGAGAGCAATAATAAATATTTTTAAGTTTCCTCTACTTTATGATAACAAAAAAGAAAAAAAATCGTATTAACAATTTCCTTGTCCTCTTCCGGTTTTTGGTCCTTGACCATTTGGTCCGGTTCCGTCTCCTTGTGGCATTTTATTGACCTCCGTCATTTTTTTTAATTTTTATTCAAATGTATATTTTAGTAGTATTTAAATTTTTACTTTTTATATACGAATATTTATATATAATACTTTCTATATAAATTTTTCAATCTAACTTGTTCTATTATTTTATCTGCTTCCCCATTTTTATAGTTTGGTATCATATACAATAATTGTGCTGCTGAATGTAGAACATCTACAACTTCTTCTTTAGTATGCTGGTAATTTTTCAAAGAGAAAGCTTCTTGTACTTCGAAAAGTTCACTACTAACTTGTGTAAGTTGTTTATTGAATCCTTTTTCAAATCCATACTTTTTAACAAATTGCTCTACAAAAATTGTTTCCTTAAACATTTCTTCTAATATCATTTTTTTGTCACTTCCTAAATTTTTTAGTTTTCGTTTTCTTTATTTTTTATTTCCATTTTATTTTTCTCCATTCTCTTTTATCTAATTTTTGTTTCTTTTTCTCCGTTCAGAGTAAGTCTAATTCTTTCTTCGACATCCTGATGGTGCTTGCACATCAGATTGCCAATATTCTTCAGTATCAATATTCATTATCGTTAATCTACCTGACCATCCTGCACCTGTATCAAGACAATAAAGGTTATTAAGTATAACAGGTTTTAATCCTTGATGTTTACCAAATAATCTATCTTGAGTTGTCGTATGACCAATAAATACTTTTTTCCAATTTCGTTTTTTATTAATTGGTAATTTATCATTTCTATAGATTGATTTTTCTTTTGCAAGTTTTATCAAATGCCTATCCCAAAGAAAATCTCTTATTGGGTTTTTTTCTAATTTTATTAATGGGTTAAACCCACCGTGTACAAAGATCATATTATTTTTAATATGATAATATTTACCTTTATTAAAAAAGTTTTGATGTGATGCAGGTATCCATACATTATCCATATCTAAATGACTTGATTCCGAAACGTTTTTTCCTATATCAATTATTTCAGCACCATAGCTTTGTAGTGTAAATGCACCACCTTGTTGAATCCACATTTCTTCTTGAAATCCTTTCTTTATATGTTCTTGGAACCATTCATCATGGTTTCCTTTGATTAATATAAGATTGTTTATTCCTAATAATAAATCAACACATTCTTTGGTATCTTTTCCACCATCTACAACATCACCCAAGACGATAAGAGTATCTTTATCATAATCAAACTTAGATTTTTTAAGGCATTGTTTTAATGCTTCAAATCTTCCGTGGATATCTCCTATTGCGAATGTTTTTGTTTCCATTTTTTATCTTGTTCTTTATATGTTTTCTGTTTAACTTTTGCTTTATAGTATTCTCTATAATTTCTTCGCATAATTTTAACTTCCGGTCTTTCTCTATACTCTTTTTGCCTAGCTTTGACTTCTGGTCGTTGTTCATAAGCTTTTTAGCAATCTCATTTTCAATATCTTTCTCGATGAGATTCAAAACGTCAGGAATCGGTTCGATATTTTTTTCTTTACATTCATCTTCATATCTTCTAGTTTCTATTACTTTATCTTTTTTAACTTTATATTTCATTTTTTAACTCTTTTTTGACTATACTTTGTGTCCTTTTTTATTAAACTTGATATCCATATTTTCTTTACTAAATTTATCGTATTGGTATAATCCTGATAAATTCGCAACTTTTTCTAATAATAATATTAATATATCTTTTGTAGTTCCTGTATGTTCTATTAATTCTCTATTATTATATATATCATCATTAGTCAAATCTGTTATAATATATCCATTACTTACTTCTTCTATTTCGATTTTCATTTTTTAGCACCTTTTTTTATTCTGATGATAATTCTATAAGTTTATCAAAATTATTAATTCTATGTTTCGTTGCTTGTTCAAATTTCGGATCATTCTGATATTACCTATGACAAAGTATCATTTATGTAAATTTGATAACATAACATATTTTCCGAAATATTTATCTAGCTCATCATAAATTGTTTTTTGGAATTTTCTTTCTTTTTTGATAATTGTTTGATATTGTTCTTTTATATATTCAATTTGGTCTTCTAAAAGAATATTATTAATAATCGAAAATGTATTATTATTGTCTGTAATTTTTAAACCTGTATCAGATTGGTCATCCTGATTTTCTAGTCCATAGATAGTAATTTCATTAAATATAGAAACATAGATATTTATAAACTTTATTTCTTTAATAATATTATTATTTCTCGTATTAGTAATATTACTAATACTTATTAGTTTTATAGGTTTTTTTAATGCTATCGAATGATTACTAAGTAAATTTTTTGCTATTACTTGGGTTAATATTTCTGAGAATTTTTCAAATTCTTCAACTTTTTTATCATATTTATATATTTTTAATCCTTTTATAATATTGTCTTTATAAATTGTTATACCAGATGTTATTCTTCTATAATTATTTAATGGTATAGCTTTTGTATTTCCCATTTGTCTTATTCCTATACCATATTTTCCTACGATTATATTTGGATAATTTTTATGGTATATAATTTTAGAATTAGAAGATATATTTTTGAAAACTTCTGTAAAGTATTTTACTATTTTTGCATTAAATCTATAATTAGTATCATATTTTGAACTTTTTACTATTTCGTATATTATACTATGTATATTTTTATTAACATTTCTTTTATTTATATTTTTGTATATATTTCCTAATACATTTATAAAGTTTTTTGCATCTTCTATCGCTTTATTCATTTTTTTCTACTCTCGAATATTGGATCTTTTTCTATTAGTAATACCGGATCATCGTAATATATTATATTATCATTATCTATATCTTCTTTTTCTTTCGTGATACTTTTTTTAATATCTCTTCTTTTCTTTTCATATTCTGATTTTTTATTTCTACATTCTTTACAATATACTATAATTTCTTTTTCATCTATATCTAGTTTTTTACCACATCTTACACATCGGTATTCTCTTTTTCTTTCATGATAAATATCTTTATATCTTTTTTTAATATTTTTACTTTTTAATATTTCTTTTTTGTTTTTAGTTATTATACTTTCCGAAATTTTGTTTAGTAATTTAGATGTTTTGTCAAGATTTTTTTCTTTATTCAATTTAGGAGCTGGTTTTTTAATATTTTTAAGTTTAAGTTTAAGTTTGTAATAGTAATTTTGTTCTTTAGCTTTACATCTACTGCATCTGGATAGAAATTTTCCTTTTGACATTATAGCTTTTCTACCACATTTAACGCATAAATTGTTTACTTTTCTATATTCGTAAGTATTTTTATCATACATTTTTGTTTACCATTTTTATTTTATATTATCTTTATTATATTGTAATATTTAGTTATATATAAATATTGACTAAGGTATAAAATATGCCGGGCTTCCACCGACCGCCGATTATTAATCGTCTAACCAAAAATACCGAAAGAATATTATATTTAAAGTTATTCATTTCGTTCTAATCTCTCCGGATCATAATATTTTAATCATATTTTGTTCAGGTAATAATTTATTACATTCGTTACAATAATATCCTATATATTTATCATTTATGATAAATTTTATTACGTTGTTCTTTCTACAAATAGGACAAGCAAAATCTTTAGGTCTATTTACTATTATACTTTCTGCTTTACATTTATTACATATATAAGTGTTTTCATCTTTTTTTATAATATCATTGCTATTACATAAAAAACATACTTGTAATATATTTTCAGGATACCATCCATTTTTTTCAAATTTTGTAACTTTCCATTCTTTTTCTAGAATTTCAAGTCCTAGTTTAAATTTTTTTAATATCTTTTCATTTTTAAAATTGCCGTGTATAATATTTAATAATGTATGTTCACTAATACCAGGATTACAAAAAATATTAGATTTTATTTTATACAATTCTCTATCTGATGGTCTTTTACCTCGTGATATCATTTTAACTTTTGTCCGAGAAGTCTCCTTCCTTTAGGTGGGAGATGAATCGGACAATTCTCCTCATAATTCAATTCCTTTTCCATAATATATTAATTTTGTTAATTTGATATTCTTATTAATTATATTACCTAAATTATCTACCATTCTAATCCAATTTCCATAATTGAATAATCCCTTTGTTTTGTATTTGTTTCCTTCGAATAACATTACATCATTTGGTTGTGTTGTGTATCTTTGTTTTCTGATACTCACTTTGAATCCTTTTCTGTTTGTTTGCAATTTCCTATTGTTTCTTCTGATTTGTTTTGTTGTCTTACTAAAACACCTTTCTTGATTTGTTCCACCAGCAATAACAAAAGCATCATTATAATGTGTTTTTTCAAGTCCTAATTCTTTTCTATTTATTTTGGTAATATAACCAAATGTTTCAGTACAATCTACTAAATATTTCAATCTTGACCATAAACTATTCATCATTGAAGTTTCTTTGAATGATTTTGGTTTGACAAATACATGTTTGATTTTACCAGAATGAAATTTCTTATGACATGATTGATGTAATGTTATCAGATTATCTGGTCTATCGCTTCCACCATCTTTTCGTTGTTTGATA
>Ga0307928_10001918_pt1 | contig 15857 bp, 36 predicted proteins | sample AceLakmetagen232_FD_201815 | JGI IMG/M metagenome (GOLD analysis project Ga0307928, IMG submission 201815) | Saline water microbial communities from Ace Lake, Antarctica - #232 | ecosystem: Environmental > Aquatic > Non-marine Saline and Alkaline > Saline | place: Antarctica: Ace Lake... | reverse complement strand
AGTCATTAGATAATTCTTTTTTTTATTCCGTATATATTATAACATATACTACCAACGACCGCCATCCCTGCCTGCCCAAAATATATCTGCAATAAACCTAATAAGAAACCAAAGTATAACTAACCCTATCGGAATCAAGATATAATCTTTAAGCCAAGCTGCACCGACTAAGAATACAAATACTATTGCCACCAATTTAGTAATTAAAGCTACTACCATTTACAATGAACTATCAACCACATGATAAATAGTGTTGATAAAACCAAACATAATATTGGGAATGGATTAATGCCGGTCGCCAAATTATATGTCAGATTCATTTTCCCTCCTAGATATTTATATTATAACCCCATTAAAAGATTTCCTATTATAATTCCACACGCAGCTAATATTTTACTAACAGGCAAATCCATAAAATCAATATTAACATAATATGACATATAACATATAATCATTATATTAATTCCAATTATCTGTCTTACCTTAACCTTCTTCATTTATCACCATTAATTCTACATATATATCACTTGTTAAATAAGGCATATACATACTAAGATAATCTCTAAATCCTATAAATCCTTTAATTTTAAAGTTAGGAATAAACCTTCCTATACTACTTGTTTTTGATGTTATTCCATACATTTTAATAATCTCCCATTTACAATTTGTTTTATACCTAGTTTTGTTATTAAGCTTTAGAAATGTAAGGAAATCAAATCCTCTTGTATGTGTTATATCTCTCCAACAGTTACTCCCAAATGGAACTCTTATCTTTAATATTCCTTTATGTTTTATTATTCTGTGTAATTCTTTTAATATCTCAACAATCAAATCACTTTTTAAATGTTCTAAAACATTTCTTGCCAGTATCTCATCAAAAGTATTATCCTTAAATGGATAAGGTAATTTGTTTAAGTCATGTACAATATCTATTTCTGGAAAATACTTTTTTTTATCTAAATGTATGTATCCTTCCTCAATTCTGTCATAACATCCTATGTTTAATTTCATTATTCAATCAACCTATTCTGTATCATTTATAACTGAATCATTTATAACTGTATCATTAATTAAAGAACTATTTGTTACATTAGACAATACGTCTACCTCTACATTAATTACTAATGGCTCATTAACTATAATTTCTTCTGGAGTATAAACCCCACAACCTGTTATCAGTACCATGCAAAACACCACTATAACTAAAAATATTAATATTAGTCTCATATTCCTCTGCCTCCCTTTCTATTACTCTTATACATAATTGCCATCTCCATCATATCTATATCTTCTTGTATTTTTTCAAGCTCTACTAACGTCTTACTTATTATAAACTCTAGCTCTTCTTTTTTATTATAAAAACTATCTAGCTTTATTAACATCTCCTTTGTGTTCATCGTACAGCATTAAAAAGTGGCTCTCCAACATAACTCTCCGCTTCCTCGTTAGCTAACTTTCTACCTCCAATACACATAGGAGAAACTAATTCTGAATTAACATACTCTTCCACGCAACCATCTGAATAAGTTATCTCAACTGTACTCTTAAATAAACTATCTTTATTAGTATATACGACTATAAACATACATAGTATTAAGAATACTAACACCCAAACTAATCCGTTTCTAATATTTTTTTCCATTTTTAATCTTCCCCTTCTTTCTTCTATCCTTTTTAGAACTTGTTTCTATTTTTAATTTCTATATTATATCCTTTTGGTAATTTAATTTTCATTTTCTTATCCTCATTTAATTCCCTCCCATTAAACTATACACCACATACGCTATACCTGCCCCGACAATTATAACAGCTATTATTATAAAGAAAGTCATAGGCTCATGCATGAATCCGCCTAACTTACTTCCTGTATCAATAGCTGAATAATTAACCATTTTTCATAATTGTCTTACAACTATTATTGGTATGCTTAAACTTGCAATCTGTAAAGTTTCCATTTTTGTTAATTCAATTGGGTAACTATCAACCAAACATAAATACTTCTTTTCCTGTCATTCTTTTAATACCATTATATTCTTTCTACTTTTATCATATACCCAAAATACTAATAGATTAAAAAGCATAGGTATAACATAACCTAAACCAACAAATAATGAATACTGTTGTACCTTCTCTCCCATAGTAAATTCTACAGCTACCTTCATTACTTCTGGTTGTGTTAATCCGTAAGTATTAATAGACGATGCAACAAGTACTAAAAATGTAAATAGCACCATTATAGATATGACAAAATAATATGTAAAGTTTGTCTTATAAACTTTAATAGTATAAAACCACCAAAATGAACTTACTATAAGTATTTTAATCACTATTAATGGTACTATACTATTCCCGAATAATATAAATAATGGGTTGCTTTCTGCCGTACCTATCAATATAGATGTTACTAAATCCCAAATATTAGCAATTGTAGCTATACAAAAAATATAAAATAATATTGGATTTCTTAATTGTTTCATTATATTACTATTACTCCTGTAAATGCAAACAACACTCCTAATACTGCCCCAACAAATGCACCTGCTAAGATTACTTTTAATATGAGCCATCTATTTACTAGTTTTTTATCGCCCATATATTCCATAAAAGTTTTCTTTCTTTTACTTTCTTTTAAAGAATCTCTATAAAACGTTTTTTGTTTTTCCATTTTATTTAACCTCCTGTTCTTTTATAAAAGCTCATGCTTTATAATATATCTTCCATTAATAGTAGTCCCACCTATTACTATTAAAGTTTGACTATTTATTGCCTCATTTAATGTAATAATAAATTGTTCCATATTTTGTTCTTTAACATCTACTATTGTCTCCTTATCTGGAAAATAAGTTATCTTAACTCTAAACCCAACTTGAGGTTGTTGTGCTTGTTGTTCTTCTTGTTGTTGTGCTTGTTGTTGCCTAGCTAAAGCAGAATCATGACGTCTTAATAACTCTTCTTGTCTAGCCATTTCTTGCTTACGCAATAACTCCATATGTTCTGCATCAACTACAGGTTCTGGAATAGGTTGCTCTGGAATAGGTTGCTCATCAAATATAGGTTGCTGTTGCACAGGCTGTTGCACAGGCTGCTCTCCAAACATAGCCTCTGTTTCTGCGTTATTAACCGCTTCCATTTCCACTTCTCTAGCTGCTCTTGCTTCTACTAATTCTTGTTCAGAAGGAGCAGGAACTTCTTGTTTACTTTCCACCTTCTGTAATTTTCCATCTTTAATTTCCATCTTACCCATTTTATTATATTCCTCCGTTAGTAAATCTAACTTTTTTTTCTTTTGTTTAATTAAGTTAATAGTATCTACGTCTTGACTCTTTTTATATAGAGTTACAATATCAACTTTTAATTTATCTATCCTCTTTTTTAACTTTAATATCTTTTTTTCTAACTTCATTTTTACCCTCTTGAATATTTACCCATCCTACTTCTTATCTCTGGGGTAATTATATTCATTTTTTCAAAACTTGTAACTTTAACTACTCTTAAATAATCAGCCTCATCTAACATATGTTTTAATTGTTTTAAATCCGCAGTCTCTCTTTCACTTATTACTATCCTAACATTTATTTTATTGGCATCATTCTTATAACTATCCCATTCTCTTTCTTTAAGATGTATCTTAATCTTAGCCCTAAGCTTTTCATCCATCTCTTTAAGAGTTTTTAATTCCTTATTTATCTTATACCAATTATCAATAATAACATCTATATCATTACTATCTATATCCTCAATTTCCATTTCCATCTTCCTCCTTTATACTATTCATAACAGCGTCTAATTCTTCATCTATAGTAGATAATTTTTGTTCTCCACTACCTTTATCCTTTCTTTCTAAAAATTCTCTATCCTCTCTATCTTCTTTGCTTTCATATTTGACCATTTTACGTAATCCAAAAACTATAAATACTAATACAGAAATACATAATAAAGTTAATACAATAGTTAAAGTCCAATTTACAATAAACTTTGGTGATTTTACTTTTATCTCTTGTGGATTTATAGCAACGTTATTAAAATTTAAAGTTCTAACTGAATTTAAATCTAAGCTCTCATTAACATGATGTTCTATAACTATATCATATTCATTAATTTGTTTATTATTTACTTGTAGAATAATCTGATTATCTTTTATATTATAACATGGTGCTTCATATAATCCTTTATCATTAAGCTCGAAGTTAATAAATGATATATTACCAACTCCATTAACTCCTCTAACTTTTATTAATACCTTATCAAAACAACCTGGTAATTCTGTTATTAAATATCTATCAGTATCCTTATCTGAAAATATTTCCTTTATGTTTCCACTATAAGCTAACCCGACATTACTTAATAATATCATAAGCACTACAATTAAATATATATTTTTCATTGTTTATCTCCGTTTATCTGTTAAATCTTAAAGCATAACTATCTTCTTTGTTTCCTTCTAAAATATCTGTGAAGAACTTTAAAACTTTTGTTTCTTCATCATCTCCACTCCCAACTTCTACTGGAACTTTATTCTCCTTCTTAAATTTCCAAACAATCCATTTAGTCATTTGTTGTCTCCGTTTTCATAGCAATAAACATATCTTCCTATAGTAAGCCCTAATAAAACTAACCCTATTACTATTCCAAATTTTATTAGTTCTTCAATTTTAGTATTTCATAAGATAATCTTTTATTAAATTTATCTTATTACTATTTGCCTCTATCTGTTCATTTAAATTATCAATCATCTTTATTATTAAATCAAACCTTTCTGTATTATTCATTTCTCTTCTCTCCCCTTAATTATTGCATCGACATTCATCTTACACCATAAAGCTATACAACAACTATCGGTTTTTCCGTCATGCATAATCCTACACCTATCTGTTGCTTTCCAATCATACTTAGGATATTTTTTCTCACAAAAAGCTATGCTTCCTTTAACTTCCTTACTAACTATATTTAAATCTTTCATCCACTTATTAGGAGACACTATTAAGTAATTCATATCTAACGCTTCTATTATACCTCTAATAGCTCCAAACCCATACCCAGTCATAAAACACGCCCTCTTACCTGATACTGGTCTAGGAGACGCTGACTCTATAGTAATAAATACTTCGTCTTCATTTACATAAGACCTGTCTATATAGTTTCTTAAAAACCTAACTATTGAACCTAAGTCATATTTATTCTCTTCAGTTATAGGCATTACTATACTATCTCTTATTTTTTCTTTTTCATCGATGACTGTTATGCCACCCTTTAATCCGTTATCTATTCCTATATAAATTTTCATCTTCTTGTCTCCATATTATTTCTAATCTTATTTTACTAAATTTAAAATCATAAAAAGCAACACAATGATTACATACTTTCCAATTATCTTTCTCCTCGTAATTTGGATTTATTATCTGCCATTCCGCCCAGCCTTCTCCACAGCCTTCACATTTTATTAAAGGATATTTCTGCTTATTTATATACTTTTTGGTAGTTATGTTATATATCTTGCATTTTAAATATCTATATGGATAAAATAAACTAACACTAAATGTATTAATTCCTCCTGACTTATTCTTTCTAACAATAGTCAACTCTGGCTCTATCCCATTTAATCTTAATTTAAATTTCATCTATCCTCTACATAATACTGCCGTTGATTCTGGATAACAATCACAATCACGTTTCCACATATACGGGCTTATTTTCTTTTGTATTGAATCATATGCATTAACCATATTTTTCTTACACTTCATACATCTAGGGATTCCAGTTTCCTTTAGGTGTTCTATCTCTTTCATAATTTCTTTAGGTATTTTCACTTTTTTTGTTTTACTCATTTTGCTGATGAATAATCTCCACCTATACTTACATCAGCAACTATAGGTATCTTAAACTTAACTACCTCTTCGAAAGTTTTCTTTATTCCTTTACTGGCAGTCTCTGCATAATCTTCCTTAACCTGAAATACTATCTCGTCGTGAACTGTCATTATCATTTTTAAATCCCAGTTTGGATTATCTCTTTCTATTCTGTAGCATGCATTCGCTGCCATTCTAATCATGTCAGCAGAAAAACCTTGAATTTTAAAATTGAAGCTTTGCCTTAAAGCACTATTAGGATAATAACTTTCTCCTTCTTTCTTAGAGAAATGTCTACGTCTACCAACCATAGTCTTAACCCAACCCTTACGTTTAACTTCCATATGAGTTAAGTCTATTACTCTTTTAACTTTAGGATAACCTTTAAAATAATCTCGTATATATTTATCTGCTTCTTCTTCAGAACAACCTAATTGCTTACTCAAACCAACCCCACTCATTCCATAAATTACACCAAACCCAATTATCTTAGCATTAAATCTTTCTAGTTTATATTTCTCTTTAATGGTTTCATAATCTTTATGTGTAGTTACTAAAGCTTCGTCTGGTATTCCTAACTTAAATGCTTTATTTGCTGTAAACAAATGAAGGTCTGCATTATTATTAAAAGCTTTTATTAATCCTTCGTCCATAGATAGCTGAGCCAATACCCTAATCTCCTGACCTGCATAATCTGCAGCAACGAGCTTATACCCCTTAGGTGCTACAAACATTGCTCTAGTCTCTATTGGAAATGCTTTATTAGATTTTGGCAACTGTTGAAGATTCACCGCAGAACTCGAAATTCTGCCTGTCTTAGTTCCAACATCTCTAAAGTTAGTACGAACTCTTCCGTCACTTTGTATGTGTCCAGGCAAAGGTTTAAAGAAAGCCGATAAAAGTTTCTGTGCTATCTTATATTGTTCTAACATAGCTACAAATTCATTAGTATCTCTATAAGTATTAATAGTTATCTTGCCAGTTTTAGGCTTACCTGTCTCAGTCTTTTCTACAATTTCTAAACCTAGTTTCTTAAATAATATATCCCCTAAAGCTACGGAACTATTAAAGTTTCTTCCTCCCCTAATACCTATTGTATTTCCTAGTAAATCTTTTTGATAATTATACTTCTCTCCTAAAATATCGTATAGCTTCTTTTCAAAATCAAACAAAGCTTCTTCTAATTCTTTAGTTGTCTTAACTAATAATTCTTTATCTATAAGAACACCTGTTAATTTCATCTCCAACAATACTTTCATAAAAGGCATTTCTATTTTCTCGAACAAGAATACTAATTCATCTTCTTCAAGTTTAGGTAAAAACAAATTATATAAATCATAAGTATTTATAGCGTCATCTATTCCATATTCCATAAAATCTTTACTATAAAGATTACTCTCTACCTCGTTAAATCTAACAACCTCTCGTTTAAGAAACATCTCTGTAAGATTTTTTAATCCATTACTAAGTAAATTCTCATCTAGTAAGTGACTCATAACCATAGTATCTTTCCACTTAGCCTTAGTCAAATCAATTCCATATTTAGATAAGACCATCATATCAAATACTATATTATGACAAATTATATTATGAGTACTAACATCTTTAAAGATAGTTTGTTTAAGTATGTTTATAATATCTTTTCTATTGTCGTCTTTTATCGGTATATAACTCGCTTTGTTTCCGTCAGCGAAACTTATACCAACTATCTCTAGCTTGTCATACCTGAGGGCTGTTGTCTCCACATCATATGAGTAAAGCTCAGTATTAAAACTATTAAAGAACTTTTCTATTTCCTTATTAGTATTTAATATTTGTCTATTCATACTTTACACCCAATAAAATAGGTTTAACTCTAAAATAATAATCTACTTTCCATCCTGTATATCTGGTTATAAATTGCAGCGTTTGTTCTTATAGAGCCATAAGTTTTTAATCTCTTCTTTATTGCTGATATTGTTAATTTAGCTTTAAGTGAATCTCTAACTATTTTTCTCTCTGTATCAGTCCAACCCTTACAACTACTCTTAGATTTCTTCTTAACCTTTCTGCCGTTCACTAAATATGAACCACGTTTTTTTCTTATTACTTTCTTTTTGCTCTCACTCTTTCTAGAAACAAATTTCACAAACTCTGAAATCTCTTCTGAACTTCCTTTAACTTCATAATCTTTTGTTATTAATTTCATTTTACATCCTCCATGTTATAATATTAATCTATTTATATTTTACACCCAATAAAAAGTAAAAGAGGTTTAAGTTTAAAATAATAAGATAACTTATGTGAAAAATCAATTTTAAAATTCTCATTAGTAATTTTATAATCAGTATCAATCTCTATACTATAATTTCCCCAAGAACAATCTACATTTATAATAGAGTTATTCTCGTCAAAATTATCTATCTCTACTAAATAACATCTATCATCTTTATAAGTTCTATTCATTTCATTACATATTCCTTCTGTTCCATTAATTCTATACATACCATTAAGATAATTTCTAGAGTTTGAAGAGCTGGTAGCTATTATGCTAAAAATAATTAATAACATAATACCAATTATACCTAACCCTATATTAAGATATTTATTAAACTTATCTTGTTTTATATCTGCCTTACTTTTTCTTACCATTTTATCCTCCAAGTTATCTTCTTATCTACACTTATGTGAGTATGCCATATCTATATGTAATTCTACACCACAATGGTCACAGACATAGTGACTTCTTTCATTTGGCTTTAAAGGTCTGTCTCTAAATGTTATTCCCATTTTTCTCACCTATTCATCATACTTAATAACGCTCCAATTACTATCATAAATATCCCAATAACATTAAAAAATCCTTTTGCCCAACCTGGAATGTTAAACATAATATCTAATATCCAAGGGGCTATGATTACCATTATACCTAATATTAATATTGGAGATGTTTTACCAATACTATATGAATTACTATTCTGTAAATCATCCATATTATCCCATACCATTTTATAACAACCCCTCTATCTTTTTTAATTTATCTGTTTCTTCTTTAAGGTCTTTTATCTTTATTCTTTTAACTTCACCAATTATAAACTTCAACGCACAATCTGAATGTAATGATAAACTCTTGTCTCCCATATAATCGTCTGCTATAATAATCTTAACCTTTACCTCTCTTGGATTTATATTCTTTCTGCATAATCTACATTTAGATACTGCCTTACATTTTTCTATACAAAATAAATATTCCGTCATATTAAATCATCTCCAAGCAATTCTTTTGCTTTAGCACTAAGTGGTTTCTTCTCTTTAAATATTACCCAATCTTTAGCCATAAAATATTCTAAATGAAAATTGGCAAATTCTAATTCTTCGTAAGCCTCTTTACAATAACTCATCACAATATAATCTGCTCCTTGTTCGTTCATTTGAAAGTAGTTTGTATCTTCCCAGAAACTTCTTCTTTTAATTCATTCCTTTCCTCATCTGTCTCACTGCCCACATAAAATCTCCTTTCATAACAATCCCTTCCCAAATATCTCTTTAGCTTTATACCAACAAGCAGATTCTTCTTCTGTTTGGAGATATTTTAAAAACTCTTTAAGTTTTTCTTTAACGTCGTCAGCTTTTAGAAGAGTTCTATCTCTAAGTCCTTCTTTTTCATTATATATCATAGCTATCTTGAACTTCTTATCCCATAATGTTTTATTTTCTTCTACTACTTTCCAGTCTGTCGCATTAATATGATTCATAGAAAGATGGGTTATCTTTCTTTTATCTGTTTCGGAATATAAACAATCTTCATTATCTATATACATAACTAAGAAACTTCTTGTAACCTTCTTACCCTGCTTAATTTGTTCCACTGCTTCCATAAAATTCATAACAATCCCTCCTTCTGCCATTTCTTTTCATATGGAGATTCAATATATTCGTATATAACATTACCTTCCTTATCTACTCCATATGGTTTCATCTTCCCGTCAAAATACATATAAGGACTGTTTATATTATTAGGATTATTCCACTTCTTCTTAAATAAATATGAATGATTAATTCTACTTAACTCACTTGTGTTTATAGAAGTCTTGCATACTTCGTCTCCCATAAACTTATGTTCACTCTTCCACTCTTCTTCGTCTTTATCCTGTATAACGTCTTTAAGATATATAAGAGTAGGCTTCTCTTTATCTACTTTTTGGCAATTTTTCATTCTAGCTAATCTTAAAACATTAGTTAATTGATTCTTTAACGTGCCCCAATCATTGGGCAAGCCACAGCAGGACGCTGAAAAATTTAATTCCTTAAAATCTGGGTCACTACAAGCAAAGTTAATCCCATTATCTTTAGCCCACTTATACATAATCTTTACATACTTCTCTTTAACATTTCTATTAAGTCTTTTATAAGTTCCTCTAGTTGTTGGACTTAATTTATTATAATAATTCATTATATCAAATCCACATATCTTACTCATCCACTCATACCTTTTCTTATCTTCTGGGGTAGCCCTAAAGTCTAAGCAATAGAATTCTGTAGATATTGAATCAACACTATCACTACAACTATCTAAAAACTCTTCTAGCTTAACATCACTAACACCTATTAAAAACGGTCTTAATCTAAGTATGGTATAATAACCCATCTTCTTTAGCTCTGTAAGTTGATTTATCCTATCTTTAACTTTAGGTATACCAACCTCTATCTCCTTAGCTAAATCCTCTTCTCCTGTGATTATACTAGCTTGTATGGCCATCTTAGCTGTGTCCTTATACTTCTCGAAGATAGCTTTATATTTAGGTATATTAAGAAATATAAACTTAGTTGATATTATAGTTGGATAACCTGTTTTAAGTAAGTACTCTATTAGAGGATAGCCTATCATATTCTTTCTTTCGAAGTTACAGAAGTTATCTGCTAAACCCCCTATATGTAGTATCTTCTTCTTTTTAATAAAAAACTTGTAGTATGGGTTCTCTGGTTCTTTCCCTTCAAATATACCTATAAGTTTATCTACATTAATACTCTTAACTTTAAAATTATCGTTCTTAACTGCTGGGTTGTTTGACTTCTGTGTATAAGCGAAACAATATTGGCATTTTCCCGAACAATTATGAGTAAGTATATTATTAACGAAAAAGTTCTCATTATCTTTAACTAACAGATTACATACTCTAACCTTCTTATTAATTATTTTTATATTTTTAACTTTTTCGAAATGCATTTTAACTTACTTCTCCTATAATAGACTTAAGAGTATTTATAATCTCAGGTAAATCTTTTATACTACTAAATCTAATTATATCTATCCCGTAATATTTATTAATTATCATATCTCTCTTATTTTGTTTAACTATTCCTTCTTTAGTAAAATGAGTATAATACCCGTCGTACTCTAACCCTAAATTAAAGTCAGGTAAAAATGCATCTATAAAAAAGCCTTTCCCCGCTTTAATTTCAGGATTATCTAATTCATATTCTCCTATAAATTCTATATTATTATAATCTAATAAATCATAAGTAGCTTGTTGCCCTTTCGATATAAAGCCTTTCATTCCTAATCTACTATTAAGTTCCTTAAATAACTCTGTTCTATTTTTACCTTTCCAATAACCTTCTAATTCTCCTCTACTATATTTTTCTTTTAAAGTTTTAGACACGCTTTCCCTAGTTTCTTTATTAAACATAGGATTATTCTTTTTCATTCTATTTATTATCTTATCCTTATTTTCTTTAACTTTGTGCCACTCTATTACCCTTACTCTTGCCTTCTTTAAATTAATAACAGCTTTTTCCTTAAGCCAATCTAAATCTCCGCTAGTGTATCTCTCTTTTAAAGACTTAGACATTTTATCTCTTACTTCCTGTTTAAACATAGGATTATACTTTTTCATCCTTTCTGATGTCCATGGTTGTGGCACGTCTTTTAATCTTCTACTAACACCCGCACCCATACATTTTTTACTACACACTCTACCTTTTTCTATTAAAACTTCTAACTCTCTTTCTGTAACTTTCTTTTTACTATTGCACTCAGGACACGTATAAATAACTTTTTTCCTCCAATTTGGGTTCTTTTTACCTTCTACGTCTCTACCTTTAATCATCTTTTTAAACTTATCACTATTTTGTAGCCCCTTAGATATGTTATTTTTATGTTCTTCTGAAAGAGGTACATCTTTCCTTATTTGTGATAATAATATATTTTGACATTTTTTACTACATACTCTTTTTACCTTAAATGGTTTTGACTTTTTCTTCTTTCCACATATCTCGCATTCCCATTCAACTTCTTCTTTATATTTATGATTTTTATCTCCTTCCATCCAAGGAGTAGGTCTTTTCCAATCTCCGTTATCAAACACTAATACCTCGTCTCCAACTTCTACATTCTCTGCATCAATATATGAATTATTATTAATAAATATAGGGTGCTCTTTAGTCACTAACATTTTCTTACCGCTTTCAGTTTCTATTTCATATAACTCTTCTACTTCTCTATTAAATATTTTTTCAACTTCTTTAAATTCAAACTTATTATTATTATGACTATAGCTTAAAACTTTATCACCTACTTTTATATTCTTTATCTCACTATCCTCTACTCTATTATTCCCTCTAACTAAAACTTTCTCATTTTCAAAAACACATAAATTATAAATATCGAGTGAAAGAGGAGTTCCACAATCACAATACTCACTACTTATTCTAGGAGAGTGGTAGGAATGGTCTGTAATAGGTTCTTTTAAATTTTCCTTTATCCATCTATCATTTAGAGCCAAAGCTTCCTCTTTAGTAATACTACATCCGCCACTACAATTACCGCAATTTCCCATCTGGCATAAACCTCTCTATATCGTGTTGTTGTATTGCTTTAACTTCTATCATTTTAAGTAAAGCTATAAGTAAATCACTATTCTTATTATTGAGTTCTATAAAGTCCAATATCTTAAAATGTTTACGGACTAGCTCTATCTCTTCGTCACTATTAAAATAAAACAATATCTTTTTAATAGTAGTGTCCTTTATTTTAATACTAGACTTCTTTAACTTATCTGGCTTAAAAGCTATGGTCTCTGCTTCTCTTAAGTCTGTTCCTTTGCCCGTAAGGGCATCGAACATCTCTTTCTTTTTAGCATGTTCTTTTTTTGCGTCTATTAAACCAAAATCAGTTAAACTCATTTCCATACACCTTTGCTTTCTAAAGTATCTAATATGCTTCTAATCTCGTCTTCTTTTAGACCTGACTCTACTAACTGATTAGCATACTCGATTTTATTAAGTTTTCTTTCTCCCATTTTCTATCAGTTATCTGTAAAAGGAGATGTTATTAATTCAATATTACTTCCTTCAATATCCTCCTCTATCTTCATAGGTGTATCAGACTTCATACATAATAAAACTTCCCCAGATAAACTGGCTATTACGTTCTTTAAAGAAGCCCCAAACGTTATAGAAACATCTTTAGCTATACCTTCTATAGCTATCTCTTCTGTAAACTTATACGTTCCTGAATTCTTTAAAGTTAATTTCCCTTCTGAAGTTGTTAATGTAATACTCAAATCTTTATTAACCCCTGCTGCTTTATCTATGAAAGCATTAATCTTAGATATGTCTATCTTAAATTGTTCCTCAAATTCTATATCTAAATTAATATCAGTCTTAGTAATAACTGATGGGTCTGCGTATTCTACCTCTACCTTTCTTTTTCCTTCTTTAACAATTAAAAGGTTTCCCTCTATACTAATATTCAAGTCTTCGTTAAAGGTATCAATAACTCTTATAGCCGTAGGCAGATTCATTATGCCTATTTCATTAAATACTTCATACTCGTCAAATACTTCTTTCTTTAGAATACCCTTAACCATACTTGTCTTGATGGCACACACAGCGTCAATATTTAATCCTTCCTCACTAAAATTAAATATAACTTCTGATAATTCATCGGTGCCACTTAACTTTACTTTGTTCAAAAATCCTATTAACTTTTCTTTTTTTATTTTCATTTTATTTTTCCTCCGTAATATACTTACCTTCTCTATCTTCATAATACTTTTTAAGTACTTCTGCTTTTTCTTTAGTATCTGCAGTATCTAAAAAATAACCTTGCTCTACATTTTCTATCATAAAGACACTACTCTTTTTTATAATAAACCTTTCTTTTCTTTTAACCATTTTTCTTTTCCTCCCATAAAAATCTCTTAAAATCTACCCCAAAATTATATCCATTAAATTTAGCTAACTCTAAAACCTTACCTAAATCGTCTGAGTTAATAGGACACAAATAAACTCTATTTTTTTTAATCCTAAACTTATCAACTATTAGATTAACCTCATCTACATCATCACTATCTATAATGTCGAAGACAAAATTACTATCCATATTAATATACCAAACCAAATCTACTTCCTTTATCCTATCTTCATATTCTATTTCTGTCTTACTCAATAATACTTCTACGTTTAAAATAATATTATCATAATTCTTTATCTTAGATAACTTATTGTTTCCTTCTATATAAAGTATAAACACTTTTTTATGGTCATCTTTTTTAACACTATTAATAAGATTAGATACATCTGAAATCTGTTCTGCTATATTTCCTTTTAACACTATAGTATCAAAACCTTCTATACTAGATTTTATATAATCCAAATCCTTATTAAGTCCTTCTTCATTATTCAACTCTATAAACAAAGCTAACTTTCCAACATCTACTTGCCCTGTAAAAGACGAGTATATTTTATTTATTTTCATTTTTTAATAAATTAATTTACAAAACCCCATATTCTCATAACTTCTAAAAACTTATCTGGGTGTGATATAGACATCCAAATAGATAATCCTAAACAAGTTAAAATTAAAATAGTCATCATCCAAAAGATAACACCTATTCCTTGTGTGTACCCATCTCCTTGAAATAATACTACTTCTTTAAAAAAACTTTTTTGGTTTTCCATTTTCTTATCCGTCTATAACGTGTAATATTTAATTATATATACTTTAAATATATACTTATATATAAACTTTTTGCTATTTATCTCCAGCGTCTTCAACTACTTCTTCAACAGCTTCTTCAACTACTTTTGGTTTATGTATAACTAAACTGTCGTCCATAATTTCTATCTGTAACTCGTCTCCTTTTGATAGCTTATTTTCTATTAACCATTCTATTGGTAGAGTTATAAACAATGAAGTACCACCAAGTTTACCTATTTTTCTAATTATCCTCATCTTCTACCTCAACATCTTTAATATCAATCTCATATTCTTTATTTTTCTTCTTATTCTTTCTACTTCCTCTTAACACATCTTTTATATTTATTACTTCCATAGCAACTAATAAACTATCAACAGCTTCTACGACCTTCTCCCCTTTCTCTGTAATAATACTTTCTGATTTAGTAAATTTTTCTTGTGGTTTATTAAACTCTACCCAACCTTTATCTACTAAAATCTTTTTTATTCCATGAATATGAGCATAAGTTATATCTAAATCCTTATGTATTTTCATTAAACTTATATTAGGGTTATCTCTAATATATTTCAATACTAACATAAACTCTGGAACATATATCTTTTTCATCGTTTCTTTTTATCTCCATACATTTCGTCTTTATATATTTTTCCTCTTCCGTCCAATCTCTTAGCATAAATAGGAGGCATCCATATTTTTGGCAACTTTAATCTCTTAACAAAAATCTTAGGGTATTCAATCCATTCAAATGTTAATAATCCATGTAATATACCTCTAGGATAATTACAAATATTATGCCAAGATATATTTTTGTGTATCAACCAACTCGGATATATCTGCATCCCTTCTTTATACAAGTTTTTTAACCTCATTTTACTTACCAAATGTTTCTAAACCAACTGGTTTAGGTTCTACAATCCTTCCCTCTCGTATCTTATTGAAATCTATCTTATTCTGTCTCCAATACTTTTTAGGAACTCCGTAATACCTAAACCAATCTTCTTTGTTATTCTCTATGCTATCTATTAATCTTCCTTTTATTATATTAAAA
>Ga0307928_10001916_pt1 | contig 15867 bp, 16 predicted proteins | sample AceLakmetagen232_FD_201815 | JGI IMG/M metagenome (GOLD analysis project Ga0307928, IMG submission 201815) | Saline water microbial communities from Ace Lake, Antarctica - #232 | ecosystem: Environmental > Aquatic > Non-marine Saline and Alkaline > Saline | place: Antarctica: Ace Lake... | reverse complement strand
TAGATGGAGCAAGAGAAGAAGATATATATAAAACGCTAGGCATAGGGTCTACAGCGTGGAATGATTATAAGAATAAGTATCCGTTACTAACGAGAGCATTAAAAGTTAGCAAGATAACATTGATATCCAAATTAGAACAAACATTATATAACAAAGCATTAGAGGGTAATACAACAGCATTGATATTCTCATTGAAAAACTTAGCACCAAGTAAATGGGGAGATAAGATTGATGTTAAAGGTAGTGTAGAGATAAAAGACTTTACTAAGATGCTAGATAAGTTTATTGATAAGTTATGACATTAGATCAAGTCATATTATTAGATAAGAGTAAGGACATAATAAAAGACAGAACGCAAATCATATTTAGCGAGGGAACAACCAATAGTGGAAAATCGTTTATAATAGGAATTGCTTTTTTGTTAAGAATAATGGAAACACCTAAAGAGCAAACTCAATTCTTCTTAGGTGGTAAGAGTTTACCCGTATTAGAAAAGATGTATATGCAAAACCCTGATTCGTTTTATAACATATTCAAATCAATTTGCACATACACTAACGCAGGACAAGGTGGAGCAAAGATAGTAATTAACATGCAAGGTGCTAAGCCTGATAAGATAATATATTTAGCGGGTTACGATAACAAGAAAAGATGGAGTGATATATTAGGATTAACTATATATGGCTTTAACATAGAAGAGATTAACATAGCTGATAATGATTTCATAAGTGAGTTATTCATTCGTGTATTTAGAAATGGTGGATTCCTATATGCAACATCAAACGGTGGCGACCCTGATATACCAGTGTATGCTAATCATTTGAATAAGTGTAGACCATCATCTAAGTATGAACATCAAGTACCAAAGGAAACAATGATTGAACTAGAGAGAAGTGAGCCTAGTCCTGATTACGTATATTATTTCTTTAATTTTGATGATAACCCTACCATGTCAATGGAAGATAGGGAGAAGTTAATTGCTAATACTCCTAAGGATAGTTACCAATGGATGACAAAGATATTAGGTATAAGAGGAATTCGTGAGGGAGTTATATACGCAAACTATATGACAAGACATAAGAATATCATTAGTATTGATGATGTATTCGGTGAGCATCCTAAATATGGCGTTGAGATAATGACAATAGGGATAGATGTAGGTGGTACAGACCATACAGTATTCACATTAAATGTATTCACCACAGGATATAGAGAGCACATAGTAGTAGACTATATGAAGTTAAATAACGCTAATCATGATGATATATGGACTGCATTTAACAAATGGATACAGCCGTATTATGAAAGGTATTCAATGTATATCAAAGGAGCATTTATAGATAACGCAGCTAAGATAATGAGATTAACAATGGATAGCAGGATGAAATTACATCTTGGATTACGTTGCTATGGGCATAAGAAATACCTCATTAAAGATAGAGTAGACTGGGGTATCACACAATTAGATCAAGGTAAGCTATTGTTCACTGAGTTAACTGAGGATTGCTATGTAGCATTTACTAAGGCAACATACACAAATAAGTCTAAGACTGATATACGAGCATTTAGCAACCATACACATAAAGATATAGTAGATAGTGTTGAGTACGGGCAAGCGCCTTATACTACACAAATAATGAGAAACATACTAATTACATAAGGAGATAATATGGATAGTAAGATATATGAACAAGGTGAGAAAGCACAACCTATCGTATTAGATAAGGCAGTGTTAGTAGAAAAGATAATGGAAGCCTCACATCTCACATGGGATGAAGCAGCAAACGCATTAGAGATTACCTTAGAGCGATTGCGTGAAGAGGGTAAAGTAGAATAGACTATCTCTTAAGGAGGGTTTAGATGAAAGTACGGAACGCAGTAAACCCACTATATTGGGGTAGAAGAATGATTGATAAGAGAATACAAGAGTTCACTAAAGGAGTTGGAACAGGTATGCAATATAACCCATTGTTAGTTACAATGAAAGATAATTTCACCGATAGACAATTCACACGAAGAGGGTTAGAAAATAGCCTATGGTATAGTGGAGATGAGCAAAGTTTGTTACATTTCTATACTAAGGAAGCACCTAAGTTCTTTGGTAAAGGACAAGCAAGTGAGAGTACCAATTACTTTTGGTCACAATCTAACATAGATGTAAGAAGAATACATAGTGGATTTCCACAGTTAATATGTGAGAAAATGGCCGACTTAATAACTGGTAACGGTTATGAGATAAAAGTAGAGGGTGCAAACGAGGTTGATTTACAAGAGGAATTAGACTTGATGTTAGAAGATAACAAGTTTAGAGGACATCTATTAGGTAAGTCGATTGAAACGGAATCATGGAGTGGTGGGGTATCTTGGAAGTTAAGTTGGAATCCATCATTAAGTGAATACCCAATTATTGAAGCATGGCAACCTGAAAACTATACAAGTGTTATAGTTAGTGGTAGAGTACAACAAGATATATTCTATGTGTATTATGAGAAGAATAACATCACATATAGATTAAGTGAGATATATGGAGTAGATAAAACTAAGGGTGCTTACATAGATTACAAGTTAGAAAAGTTAGTATTCAAATCAAGAGGGCAAGATTCGAAAGATGGTGAGTGGAGTTTAGTGCCATTCAATGAATTAGAGCAAACAACAGACTTAAAGAAAATTGAGTTTAATGGTTACTTTAAACGCCTTAGCCTATACAAAGCAAACAAACTACCTAATAGTGAGTTTAGATATTCAATGGTAGGAGAGAGTGATTATGCAGGGTCATATGGTTCATTTGATGCAGTAGATGAAATCATATCAACTTGGATTCAAGAGTTTAGAGATGCTAAGTTAAATAGATACTTCCCTGAAGAGTTAATGCTTAAGAATTTAGGTACTGGTAAATACGCTTATCCTGATTCATTCAAAAAGGATCATATCTTATTTGCGGATAGTCCTAGTGAGAATACCGATAAACAAAAGATATTATATGAACAAGGAGATGTGCGTACTGATAAGCATGTTGAATCGTATAAAATATGGGTTACACAGATACTTAATAATGCAGGGTTATCTCCATTGACAGTTGGAGTAACAGGCTTAGAGAGTGTTGATGCTAGTGCTGAATCACAGCAAGAGCGTGAGAAAGTGTCTATCCGTACTCGTAACAAGAAAATAGAGTTATGGACTGAGTTCTTAGAGGACTTCCTTAAAACGGCATTAGAGTTTAGGATGATGACTAAGGCTATGACTGAAAACGAAGATGGTACATATGATGTAAGTAAAATGCAAGACTTCGATTTAATCGTATCATTTAATGATTATATAATTAAGTCTAAAGCAGATAGAACGACTGAAGCACAACTAGGCTTAGGTTCATCTTGTGATGTATTAACAGCAGTTAAGTATGTACATGATGATAAAACGCTTCGTGAGCAACTTGCTATAAGCGCTAGGATTAAGTTAGAGAATGGGTATGAAAGTATATCACAGGCTGAATTTAGTGCACTACAAGCTGAAAACTTAGATGTTAACGAAGAGTTAGTAGAAGATAAAGTAAAAATATTAGAAATTCCTGATGCCGTAGTAGAGGTAGAAAATGCTATTGAGCCACAGGATGAAGACACAGTATTAGATAATGAAGAAGTTGGTATTGAAGATGGTAGACAAAGTGTTGATGAAGTGTTATTAAATGGAGCACAAATCACATCAGCCGTTCAAATAGTAGATAACTTTAATAAGGGTGTATTAACCTTTGAGGGAGCATTAGCTATGTTAATGACATTCCTAAACATTGATGAGGCAAAAGCCCGTATAATGTTAAATAATGGAGTGCCTACTAAACCAATGGAAACACCTGTACCATTAGAATAGGTGGTCAATTATGCCTGTTCAATTAAATGAGAAACGACCTTTCCAACGATTTGTTCATACACCTGATGAGAAGAGTGAGTTAAAGAGTAAAGGCTTTACAACAGTCAACTCATCTAATGTATCAGCAGTCGCAAAAGATAAAGCAGATTTAGTAATACGATTTCATGGTGGTGCTACATACAGTTATGCAGGTAAAGGTAATCTATTTACTAATATGATAGCAGCAGCAAGTAAGGGGAAATGGGTATGGAGATTCTTAATTAGGCCTAACGCAACATATGAAAAGATAGGTAATGTAGATATTAAGGATGATATACCGAGTAGAGATATGATGGTTGATGATAAGCGAGATAAACCACAAGCAGATATATCTACTATGTTTCCAATAGAATCAATGGGGTTATTAGAAACAATGGCATTGGGTAACCTCGCAAAGGACTTAGGAACAATCGCTAGTTTATTTCTAGTGAGTAGTATAAATGGTACTAGCCTTAACTAGGATACAGTCGTACAGACTTTAAAAGGAGGTAACAAAATGGCAGTAGAAGAAATAGTAAAAGTGGTCGAACCAATCGTTGAGCCAGTAGAAGCTCCGATAGTCGAACCAGTAGTAGAAGCAGTAAAAACCAAACAAGAGTTATTAAGAGAAATATCAAAAGAATATGGTATAAACTTGTTTGAAGCAGAGGGTATTCAAAAGTTTAAAGAATATCAAGATAGTCAAAAATCAGCAACCGATAAGTTAAATGAGCAATTAGAAGCGTATAAATCTAAGGAAACTGAATGGACTAGCAAGACACTTGATTATGAAAGTAAACTTAAAGCAACTGAATTAGGTATTCCGTTAGATAGATTAGATGATGTTAAGAAATTAGCTGACAATGATCCTAGCAAATACGAGGAAGTTTTAAAGAAATACCCTGCATTTAAGACAACAGATGGAATAAAGATTGGTGTTCAAAATCCCAATAATTCCAAAACTCCAAGTGGATTGAGTGAAGCCGAGCAATACATGGCTAAGAACTCTCGCATATATGGAGACAAAAAATAAAGGAGAATTAACTTATGGCAAATTTATTATATCCAGCATCAAGTGGTCATTATACAGATGACAAGTATTCAGCATTATTAGAACCAAATCTATGGTATAACAACATATTCATTCCTGGCGTTACATATACAGACAAATATCAATTAGGCCCAGCAGGTCAAATATTCGTTCATAAACCAGGCGTTGGAACTATCACACCTACAGTACCAGGTGCAGACTTTACAGATGCAATCGTTCAAGATTCATTAGTAACTATCGCATTGAATTTACAATTTAACCGTTCAAGAAAAATTTATGGTGCTACATTAGCTTCAGTTGCTTATTCAGCAGCAGCAAGTGAAATGGAAACAGCTATTCAAGAAATTAAAAAGGCTTGGACATTAGCAGCATATCAAGCAATGATTACAACAGTTGGTACAATCAACTCAACTAACATTTTAACAGTGGTAACAGCATCAGATGTATATGATACTATCGTTGATGATAGAGCTAAATTAGTAGCAACAGGTGTTACACCTGACACAATTATCGTATCACCTGCAATTTATGGAATGTTACTACAAAGTGATGAATTCCAAAGAACTGGTATCGTTGGCGATAATGCAGTATCTAATGCAATCGTTGGTAAGGTAGCAGGACTTAATGTAGTTGAATATGAAGCAACAGATAGTGGTGCAATTGATGCAGCAACTATTGGTGGAATCACATGGGCTACAGGCGATTTAATGGAATATGTTATGTATGATAGTGATGCTTTATCTATCGTAACATCAGTAGAAGCTATTAGATTAGTTGAAGAACCAACTCGTTTCGTAGGTACTTTAGCGCAAGTTCAAATCGTATCAGGATTCAAATTAACAAATCCAGCAAGATGTTTACTTAAGTTCCACGATTTAGCATAATAAGATAACCTAAATATGGGTGGGGTTCATACCCTGCCCTATTTTATTAAAGGAGTGAAATAATGACATTAACTAACGGACAATATATAATAACTAAAGATGAAGTAATAGATAATAGTGAGTTTACTGAGGCTGACTTAACTGAGGTATATGGTGAGGCTATTGAGTTCTATTTAATCAATGCAAGTAAAAAAACATATAATATCTTATATAGTGCTTATAGAGGCGTAAATAAAGGTAGACAACGATTAGCATTACAATATATTATAAATAATGACAGTGATAAGCAAGTAACGATTAGAGAAGCAATTATAGAGTATATAAGAGGTGCTATGTATAGTGGTATGGATTTAAAAGAATACCTAGATGTAAAGCCTAACTTTTCGCATAGTGTAATTGATATACTTAAACAAGATGACCTATGGATCGTTGCTGAATATTATTATCAAGATGAAGATATATTATGAGAAAACCTCGTAATCCTAAATATACCTTAAAAGCATATTACATTCACAATGATATTATTACAGTATTTTGGTGTAAGGAAAATAAAATTAGAAACATAACTAATGAAATGGGTGCTAGTATGCCTATGTCTAACGGTGAGCGTGTTTTTGAAACTGATAGTCCTATTACATTTGAAATGAATCAAACGGTTAAGATAGGAAATGAAGAGTTATATGTTCAATCAAGCAATGGTAATATTGACCCTAGCGACCTTAATTCTATGCGTGGTAATCCTAAATACATACAAACAATATTGGTTAGGTAATAACAATGGGTAATATTGGAGTAACTTTAAGCGAAATTAGAATGATAGCATTAAGTAAAGTTCCATATGATAAAGGTTATATGTATATAAATGGATTAAGATTTAGTGAAGATAGTACAAAATATGTTATAACTTATGATACAAATGTAGTACCTTATATATGGTATCAAGAAAAAGGATTTACACATTGGAAAAGTGGGGATGAAGTAACGGAAAATAAAGGGTTTATACACGATAGAACAATCAATGCTTTAACATCATATATCAATGAACCAACTCAATGGAAACGACAAGTAATAGATGATGATAATGAACAAACAGTACAAGCAAGAAGAAATAAATTATCACAAGGAATAATAGAATCATTAAAAGGTAACGAGAATAGATAGGAGTGGTATTATGTTTAACTCAAAAAACAAACGATTATATGATTTGATACTAGGTAAATTGAACGCTAACACACAAGATGTTGTTTTTAGTGGTAATTATATGTTTAAATTTAATAAACAAGTAGGTGGTGGTGGCAATTTTAACTTTGAAATAGTAAGTAGAGATGCAAACGCCTTAGAATTTACTACAACTGATATAGTGCCGTTAGTAGATATTCAATCAATACAAATACCGTTCGTTGAAGATAATCAAAGAGATGATTGGGAAAGAGAATTTTATGTAGCAATAGAAATACCATCAACACGCAACGCAGTAACTAATGAAATAAAGATAGAGTTTGACGAGGCTAATCCTAAATATCAAGCAGTATTAGAAACATTAGAAAATATGTCAAATGAATTAACATTTATACAAACAGTAGAAGAGAACGAAGTAGATGTTGATTATAAATACACATTCAAGGTAAAAGAGCCTACAAAGGTTGATGTGTTCGTGTATGGTGCAAAATATTATCAACTGTTAGCATTAACATTTAATCTTACATCATTAAGCGAGGGATTCTTTGGTAATGAAACAGCCTTATATTTTGGTTTAGCAAGTGATGGCTCATTCGGTGAAACAGCACCATACTTACTTGACAATGTAGAGTTCAATGAGATAGTCGCTAAGACAGTTAGGGCTACATCTAATATTGATAATACTGAAGAGGGTTATACGATAGATAAAAGGTTATGGGAGTCAACTATAACGGTCAACTTTAATGGTAATGTGGCTGACATGTTATTGTATAAAGAGAAAGCATTATTCAGCACGATCAAGTTAGAATATCAAATTAAAATTACAAATAAAAATCTAAATACACACGCAGGTGAGAACTTAGATTACACGATAAATGTATTAGTAACAAATGTAAATATAACATATAGAAATAATGTAGTAGACCAACTTACTTTCAAATTACAAAGGGTGTGATATTATGGAACTGATAAGAGTTGAAATGGTTAAAGGGGTGCAAGAGGGGGAAACATCATTAAGCCCAACATCACCTAAAGGGGGTACAGTATCAAGCCCTGCTATTTCACGCAAAAGTTTAATAATGTTAGGTTATGGAGTAATGACAGCTAAGGCAGTATTCAACACAGCAACGCAAGAGATTAGAGCAGGTGGGAATGAGCAACTTGCTACGACAATAGAGAATGTAGCAACAGGTGTAGGTATCGCAGTTGGAGCATATGCAACAGGTGGATTAAGTTTAGTTCCTTTAGCGATAAGCACAGGTAGTCAAATATATGCAAGAGAGAAAAACAATAACAGAGTAAATCAAGCAAGAGAATATGAAGCCTCAATGCGAGGTGCAAGAGTTAGTTACCAACAAGGTGGTGGGTATGAATGACAAGCACAGTAGTTAATATAGATAGTTCGTTAGTTAGATTAACTGGTAATCCAGCACTAGAGAGAAATGTTAAAGAGGAAAAAGACAAAGGTAATTTAATAGTAACTAGCACTAGAACATTTAGATATGAGCCATATAGTAAAGTAGACATCACTACACCATATGGAGATGAAGAACAATATCTAGTTCAAGCCGATAATCCAATTAAATTGAACGCAACGGACTATGAGCATAATTTAACTCTAGTAGAAAACATTGCTTTCTTTGATGAAATATTTACGGCTGACAGGTCTTTTAAAATATTAGGACAAACACTCGAAGATATACTAACAGCCTATAAGAGAGAACTAGAAGCATATCACAATATACTTATAACATGGACTACAATACCTCAAGCAGTATTAGATGAAACAATACCATTTAAAGAATTTAGTGGAGTAAACTTTGCATCAATATTATTAAGTTTATTTAGAAAATTATGGGCAGTGCCTAAAGTTAATAGAGTAGGTAATAATTGGAATATATACCCACAATATATAAGTAATAAAAATAGTCTAATAACGAGTGATTCAATAAGTGAAACATATCAACAAAATAATGTTGATTATGCGACTAAGATTAAATCACAATTAAAGAACGCAGTTAATGAGCGTACTGAAGTAAAATGGTTTCCTAGTGAGAACGGATATGTATTACCTCGTTCAAGCACATTGATAAAACAAGAGAGTAAATTAAGATATGAACTAGATAGTAAGATTATATCAATAATCGAAGCGAGAGCAGTTGAGGTGCATTTCTTAGCAAATAACATTATCACAGGAATAGATGACAATGTATATATAAATGTTGATTTATCCAATTATGTTATACAAGATGAAGCGTGGGATTTATTACCAACAATTACAGGAACAACACCCGCAGCAATAGCAGCCTCATCAAATACAAGAAATCACATTAGATATAAAGTAGGACAACCTTATCTATCTAATCTATTTGAATCAGGAACGGATAAATTAGTATTTAGTCATGATACGGAATATTTAATAAACGCTATATTTAGAGAAACAAACATAAATAGAGCAACTTATTTCCTTTATCCATACGACAGTGGATTACCAGTTATGCAAACATTAGTAACTGAAGATGTTAAAATGCGCTTTAGATATGTTAGACAACGAGATATGGATATAGTTCATAGCCGTAAAACAAAAGGTGATATGAATGAAACAACAACTATACATCAACAACGAGATAGTAGTGTAGAGGTTAATGAATATATTAAAAATCTTAAATTATATTCAAATAGAATGGGTAACAACACTTATTCTAAAACTCAAATATTCGAGTATCCCGATATACCACATAAACTGTTTGATTTTATAGACAATAAACGAATAGTAACGAGAGTACAAAACACATATCATAATACTTATGTATATTGTGAGTATGAAGAAAGTGATGACTTTAGTAACATTGAGGCTGAATATGCTTTAATGCGTAGGAGCGATCCATACACAATAAACGCTAAGGCGGTTACAACTAACTTAGTTATACAAGAATCAATGGAGTTTAGCTCGCAAGCAAGGACATTAGATACTAGATTAACAAGTGATGCTAGAAGACTGTTAGGTGGCTTATTTGAAGCAACAACGGTTGGTATAGATAAAGCAGCGGTAGGAGTATTTAAACCAGTGCTAGCAAGTTGGAATAGTTTATACTCAATACATATGCCCGTTGAACCAAGTGGAGATGGGAACTTAATTGCATTACATGTTCAATTTCCACATCAAACGATAGCAGGTAAGACTTATTATGATTTAGATACCGACACATATAATTCAAATCTTAATCCGTTACCATATACAAAGGTTAGTGACCCACCTGAAATTGATGATGGAACACTTACTAATTATGAATTATACTTTACACCTGATGTATTGATTGAAGATTTAGGAGAATATCCATTGATATTAGATGAAACGGCTTATCTTGCTAATAACTTAACAGTTAATAATTCAGTAGAACCAATTGACTTAGATGCAGCAGCGAGTTTAGCAGTAACATTTGAAGTTAATATAACGGCTGATGAAAACATTTTCATAGGTAATAAGTTGGCTAGTGAGAATTATTTTATAAAAGACCAAGCAACATCAACAGCAATCGCAATATATAAATCGACTAAGCCATACGGTCAATATGACCAAGTGCCTAGAACGACTGATACTGATGTTACAGCGACAGTTGCTTATACATATTCATATGCTAATCGTACAATAACTATCACACCAACAAGTGATATTAACTATTTTAGTATAGTAAAAGATGGTTATATAATGTTAGCGGTTAATCAATTTATCGCAGCAGGAACATCATATGTAATAAATAGAAATCATATAGGTTCTAATGTAACAATTATTAACTCATCAAATTCAGCAATAGGAGTTAGTTTAGTAGAGGGAACTTATTTGCTTAAATTAGCACAATTATCAAGTAGTAGCATATCGGCAGTTGGAAGTGTTGATACAACATACTTATTAAAATTAGCACAAGTATCGAGTAGTAATATAATAGCAACAGGAACAGTAACAACTACATATAGTACAATATTAAATCAAGGCGCAAATATTAGTGTTGTAGCAGTAGGATTAGTTAGTGGTAGTTATTCACAAACTGATAATATAAAACTTAATACTACAATAGATGTGGATGCAACAGTAAGCACATCATATACAGTGGTACAAGCACAAGCACTTAATACTGATATAATAGTAAGTGTAGCAATAGGAACTACATACACTCAACAAAATTATGAGTGGGTAGAAACAGCAACTACTACACCAATAGGTGATGGAACTTGTGATGAATATAATGACATAGGAACTATCAAAATTGTAGCAGAACCAACTTGTGTATATAACGAAACTAGCACATACCCAAGTGCAACAGATGAAACAACAACAATTCCTGCGTGTTCAGCAGGTGCAGAATATACATTATGTTTCTTCGATAAAAACTTATTAGTATGGGTTTGTACTGATTACTTAGGTGCAATAGAAGACCAAGATGTATATTATGAATGTCAATTAAATTAGGAGTGATGAAATGTATTTACTAACATATAACGAATTAGGAGTATTAGACACAATCACTCCTGATGCACAAATCGGTCTTGTAGGTGCTTATGTGAATAAGTTACCTATGAGTATTGATGATTTATTATTAAACGATATAGTAGAAAAATTAGAAACAACGGAACACAAAATATATTATAAAATAAAAGGAGAATAAAAAAATGGCAGGAACAATACAAAATGCAGGTAAAAATTTAATGGTTGATAGTGTAGGACAATTAAGTGGAATGTATTTAACAGCGTGGGAGGGTACTGGTACAACTTTAATAGCAGCCTCAACATCAACAGTAGCTTTTGCTTCATCAAGTGGTGGCGTAGCAGATATTACAGGTGATGCTACAATAGCAATCCCCTCAGGTAAAACAGTAGTAAGAGTTAAATTAGCAAACAACACAGCAGGTTCAGTAGTTTATGCAAGTGATACAGTTAGTTATACATTCACAAACGGTGGAGATTTAATTGTTGAAAGTTACGAAATTTCGGTAACATAGTATGGCAGTTAAAAGTAAAATGAAAATCAAAGGTAAGTATAAAACTGTTCAAAATCTAAAGGTGGTAAAAGATGAAAAAACTAAGCCAATTAACAATAAATAAGATATTGATTACAGCGTTAATCTTACTAGGAATATTTATGATACAACAAAAGATAACCGAACAAGCAAGAGTGGATTATTATATTTGTTATGAGCAACACAAAGCAACCATTGAAACATATGGAGAACAAACAATAATTGATTATTGTAAAGAACATATAAAGGAGTGATGAAATGGATAAACTAAACACAGTCTTGTATGATAGTTCCCTAGCAATAGTAGAACAAGATACAAGCACGATAGAAGCGTTCTCAAGTTTACAAAATTATTACCGAGTGATAGCACCATATGATAATTCATCTTGGATTGCATACGGAATATTTTACCCAACTAATGTAAGCGATAATGTAGGTATAGCAGCCGAACCGTTATATATGCGATATGTAGGTACGGACTCATCAACAGGTGAAACATTATATGTGTATGAAAGAGAGTTCCCTGACGCCGTAGTAGGTAGTTCGCGAGCAACTAAGATTGATGTAACAGTAGCATTTATAGCAAGAGAAGAGAATTTGGTCGGTGTAAGTTTCTATGATGTAGATACAGTTGGTTATAACGAAACAACATTTATCGCAGCACAATTACTATTAGATTATGGTAGTGCAACGATAGCAGGATTATTCACAAATGTAATTCCAACAACTAATGAATATATTAGGTCTTTTAATACGGAAACTGACTGGATATTTAACGGTACAGCGTGGGTAGATAGTGATGATGTAACTGTAACTTACTTAGAAGAACATAGAGCCGACACAGTAGCAAGTTATGCGTTGCGTAAAGGTATATCAACAGGTAGACCAACTCACGCACCTGATAACACTTTTGCATTAACACAAGCAGTTAACGATAAGATTAACTCAACTGAAGCATATGCTAATTTCTATACTAAAACTGATGTTGATACTCGTTATGTAAATGTAACAGGTGATGATATGTCAGGAACTTTAGATATGAATACTAATCTTATTATAGGTGTTGATACGCCAACTGCTAACGACCATGCAGCAAATAAGTTATATGTTGATACTAGAGAAGCAGTATTACAAGCCGATATAGATGCTATTGAAACTAACATAGATGTAATTGAAGCTGAAATAGATGTAATTGATACCGATCAAATCACACAAAATGGTAGACTTACAGTTAATGAGGGCGATATTGATGACTTAGAAACTGAACAAGCATTACAAGCAGGTAGATTAACGGTTAACGAAACTGACATAGATAATTTAGAAACAGCAATAGTATTAAAAGCACCACAATCTACAACATATACTAAAGTTGAAGTAGATGACTTAGTATCAAGTGTATATAAATTTCAAGGTTCAGTCGCTACATATACTGACCTAGCAGCCAAAGAGGGTACAGCCGTAATCGGTGATGTGTGGAATGTAACTGATACAGGTATTAACTTTGCTTGGACAGGTACAGTATGGGATGATATAGGTGGAATTGAAGCGTTAGCAAGTGCTACAAATGATGGTTTAATGAGCCAAGAAGATTTTAGTAAACTAGCAACTATCGAAACTAATGCCGAACTTAATATAATAGAAGTAGTTAAAGTAAACGGAATTGCCGAAAGTATAACGGCTAAAGCGATAGATATATTTGTACCAGATAAAACAAGTGAAATTGAGAATGATGGTAATGGTTCAAGTGTATATGTTACAGCCAATGATTTAGGTAATGCAGGGTTCGGTGATATGACTGAACTTGAATATGCAACAAATGGTGAAGTTGGTATAACTGATGAAGCCGTATTATCTAGAGCAAGTAGACAAACAATAATCGTGGATATGACATACGATACAGCAGGTAAGTTTTATGCGACAGTAGATAGTTATGTCCTAACGGCTAATTACGAATTAACATTATTATTTCCTAACACACTAACGGATTTGTCGACAAATGTATCGATAAGTTTAACGGGTATATCAGGCACATACAAAGACTTAGTATATGATGATACGGAAAACAATGTAATCGTAAGCCATACGCAAGATTTAAAAACTGATGTGTATTACGATAGCGTTCAGTTTATGATGAAAGGTGAACCTTTATTACCACTCGACTTAACATTCGATAGTTCGGTTAACTCAACATATGGACTAGGTAAACCGATTAAAGGTATATCAACGATTAAAGAAATAGATGGATTGTTGGTTAATCAAGTAGTAGTTAATGGAGGTTTCCCACTAGCAACAACAGGTTGGTCTACAATTAGTGGAACAACATTGAGTATAGTAAGTGAAACATTACGTTCTACAACAACAGCGGTTAATATAAATAATGGTATTAAATTATCATCATCACCATTAATGCCAAATACGGATTATATTATAAAATATAAAATAAAACCATTTGCAACTCATACAGCATTAATTTTTATGGGAAGATTACTTTCTACTGGTATAACTGTTACTGCCAATATATGGAACGAAGTATCTTATGTGTTTAATAGTAGCACATTAGGGGATACAACTTTTGCTATATATAGTAATGGTAAAGAAATAATAGGAGCTAATATAGGTGATGTAGTAGACTTTGATGACATAATGCTTATCCCAATAACCAACACACCACTAGCCTCAAAAACAGCAAGTGAGATAGATAACATAGTAACTGAATATATAGAGGGAATAAACTATATATCTAATCCATCTTATCAATCAGTAGGCGTGAATTTATATAATATAAAAAGCACAATTACAGAACATAATATAGATAGTTATTCAATAAGTGATAATAGTTTAAATATTATAGAAACTGTTACAGCAGTCGCAGGGGTCAAACAAGATGTGATAGTTATTCCTAATACTACATATATATTAAGTGGAACAGTAACTAATATATTAGGTTCTAATGGTAGAATAAGAATAACAAATAGTGAAGAAACATTTGTAACACAGTTTATAGGAAGTGATGTATCATTTAATGTTGGAGATACAAGTTATTTAACATTTGATTTCCAAAACGGAGTAGACACAGCATATAATGTAACATATACTGATTTACAACTTGAACAAGGCACAGTCGCCACACCATACACACCATACAATACTGACACATTCAGTTTAACTGATGTAGATTTATTAAGTGTAGGAACAAGTGTACGAGATAAAGCATATCTTGATAATGGGGATTGGTTTAAAGATGCTTATGTAGGTATCGCATTAGCCGTAGCAATAGATGATGTAATAGATACAACAGCAATCCCAACGATATTAGAAACAACAGGTGTATTTTATGCAGTAGACACAGTTAATAACGAAAACCAATATGGAGTATATGGAGATACATTAACATTGACAGGTACAGCAACGGTATACTTCCAATTAGCGACTATCGTAAATAGTGAATTAGAATACACGGGTGCATTGATACAAGAAAGCACGACTACACTCATACAATCTAGCGATAACGGGTTAGCAACTGAATATGATATAGAGTTTGCATTAAATCATAAGGCTCAAACTGCGTTACATAGTGAGATGTTAAAAGGCTTACGAGATGATATTGATGAGAATAGTGCTGATATAGTCCTCTTAGATGGTGAATGGATTATAACTGATAGTGTAGATAGCAAAGTATATAGAGTAAATATTGAAATAGCGAGTGGAGTAATTTCATTAGCGAAAACGGAAATAGTATAAATTGTTGAGGGTGTAAAAGCCCTCTCGATATACACGAATATGAATATAAATAAAGATTGATTATCACGAAAATGCTTATATGTTAGCAATAATTAAATAATATAGGTGAAAATG
>Ga0307928_10001915_pt1 | contig 15867 bp, 13 predicted proteins | sample AceLakmetagen232_FD_201815 | JGI IMG/M metagenome (GOLD analysis project Ga0307928, IMG submission 201815) | Saline water microbial communities from Ace Lake, Antarctica - #232 | ecosystem: Environmental > Aquatic > Non-marine Saline and Alkaline > Saline | place: Antarctica: Ace Lake... | reverse complement strand
TAGAACATATAAAAGTTGGTACAGACAAAAAAGGAAAGGAGCTGTACGCAACCTATTATTTTGGGAACAACTATTGAAAAAAACGTAACACTTATATTTTAGTTAATGATTCTTTTACTGGCTGAACTGGAGGCAGACTACCAAGCTGGAGAACGTGGTGGGGGGAGATGGGGTTTATTTTCTCCTTAGTATCCTAGTTGTTTTATTCGTTTTAATGCCCAGTCATCCGCATCTTTTTCAACTCTGATTGGTCTATGTATTCTACCATTGGTTCTCTGAGCCATACGTGGTGCTCCGTATTTCTTCCATTGCATTAAGTGTCGGTACTCATGTGCCATCAGATGTGCCATGCTTTTATCTAAGCACGATTCCCCCATCTTCAAAGTGATGCAGTGCTGTATCTTCGGATGCTTATGCATAAACTTCCATTCTTTGTCATAGAATCCATGCCCCATGAACTGAGCGCATCGATAGTTTCCCCTCTTTTCCTTGTTTACAACCAACTGGCAGATTCATATTTATCCCATTACAGTTTCTCATATCTTTTTTGCATCTATTTCAAATAGAACGCAATCTTTTTTGCGTTTTTTAGTCATCACATCAAAATCCTCTTGAGCAAGTTCTTTATCATCACCGATATAGTCAACGCCAAAATCACATGCAAGAATATATAGCTTATCTTTCATATGAACCTCCCAGCATCATCTCTAGCCTCTGGATGTGGATTGTTTTGCGTGAAATGATGGCTCTTATGCCTGCCTTCACGTTTTAAACTAAGATTAGTGTCCTCGTTATTAGCTTTATCTTCATCTCTGTGATGCACTGCAAACGGTGTTCTAAGACATCCTTCAGCATCCAAAGCCGGATGGTCTGGGTCTTTCTGATTCAGTTTCTTAGCTAGTTTATCCCGATGCTCATAGATATAGCCTTTTTTATCTGAACATGGATTATGCGGGTCATATACTCTAGTGTATCCTTGGGTGTCGGTGTATTTACTCATTTGGTTTTTCCCCCGGAAGTGTTTTGTTTAGTAACCTGTGGCTTTTTCTTCTTTCTAAACCATAAGAACCATACAACAACAATAATTGGAAGAGTAATGCAACAAATCATACATGGACTGCAACAACAAGTCGTATTACAACCTGGAAGCGTACAACAATTGCAACATCCACCAGTTGTACCACAAGCACAAGGAACAGCACCAACAGTCAGTGGCATAGCACTAAACATCGCTATACTTCGAACATTTTGAGCAATAGGATTCTTCAGAGAAAGATTGTACTCTTTGCACCAGACGACATAGAATATAATAGCAAAAATAAGGCCGTAACTCCATAGAGAAATAGCATTTAAAATGATGTTGGTAGGTAAAAGAAAAAGATAGATAACGCTACCCATTCCTAGAAAGAAACCTGATACAACCCGCATACTATTGGTTCCTGTTCTAAGACCTGCTTTTACCGATGCCCAGTCAACAATAGCAAAAGATGCCAGGAGCCATGAAAGTACAAATATTGACTCGAAGTTAAACGAATGGTTAAAATATAGATATATAACAAATGGAAGAGAAAGAAGTATGCCTAAATATCGGCCGAGGCATCTTGAGCATGGATGTAGTTCTCTTCCAAAAAGATTTAATGTGACATAATGTTTATTATGACATAATTGATGCAATCCATTCCAGAATAGGTCTTTTAATCTCACAATAAAAAGAATATATAGCAGTTTTATTAATCTATGCTGGGATGAGTGGGAAAATATTAAAAATCTTTTGCCCCTTAGCGTGGGGTGTTGCCCTTGTTTGTTCTCCACCTTTCCTGGTGGGCCTCTCAAACTCGGGTTATTCACGCTTTCAGAGAGCTTCACCCAAGCTCCCATCGGGGCTCTTCAAATACATATAATGCGACCTTACTATATAATATCGTTCTTTGACTGTCAAAATTCAATTTGGACTATTCAATAATTTTTCCGAACATGGTCACTAATTGCATGTCTAATAATACTTGATATACTGTTCCCGGTTCTTTCTTTCTCCTTTTCAAGCATTTTAGATTGAAGCAGAGTAATGCGTAGATTAATTCTTTTATTGTGCTTTCCCATCAACAAGACAATATAGAAAACTATATTTAAAGTTTTTGGGAGGTGATAGGGGATGGTTGTTTCCCCATATATGACCTCCTTAGATGGTGGTTTTTCGAGGAGAGATTGTTTTCCTTTGTTACTAAATGATTCTGCAATCAAGCTAAATAAAGAAATAAAGAATTAGGCCTATGCTTGTCAGTATCGTCAAAGCAAGCAACAACAGAACCTGATATTGTTTCTTTTTCTTTATGCTTTTAATTGAAGCGACATATGTAAACTGAAGAACTGCAACGACAATCAAAGGTATAATGATGAACAGCCAGAAAACTATTGGTATGAACAGAAATGAGCCACCTAATACTTCTGGATAATCAGTTGGGTCAAGCGGGTCTGTTCCAGCAATATATTCCTCATAATCAGTGAACCCGTCGCCATCAGTATCTGATAAAAGAGGATTAGTACCAATTTGTTCTTCTAAATCATCATTTAAACCGTCGCCATCAGTATCTGGAACTGCTTCTGCGGGTGGTGGTGTCCATGTTCCACCCTCATCAGCATCACCATCTACTGCCACATGTCGTCTTACTTCAAATGAAAGCGTACTCCAGCTTCCAGTATAGTTAAACCAGACATATCCTGTTGTTCCCTGTGTTGCTAACATTGTATCATTAGCAGAAAAATTCGTGCTTTGAATATTCCCACGGACTTTTAAATCATATCGTTCACCTGGAACAAGACCGCCTATCTTTTGATATAATTCCGTCCCGGATACAGATGTCGCATACCATCGCACCTTTGTAGCCGTTCTTAAAGTAAGATTAATGGTTGTAGTATTATCAGCTTGGCAACTAACCGTCATCTGTGTAGTATTCAGCTCCCATATTCCATCTCCAGCATCATGACTAGCTACCCCATATGGTTGTGCAGTATCAAACTGATAATTGATGTTTTTATCAAAACCAAGTATATATGGGCTATAAATATCTGCTGTGCTTGTATTACTAACATACCAATCATATTGCGCAACTGTCTCATTATCAGCTATGCAGTTGAAGAAATATCCTACGGCGCCATCAGTAACTGCAACACCATAACAAGTATTGTTATATGCATCGACTTCGGTAAAACTAACCAGTGGTGTATCTTCGAGATATATACCATAGAAGTTATCATGACATGTAGAATGCCAGACCTCGTTGCCACCAGTTGATATACTATCGGCTGAAACCCAGATACCAATCCAAGTATTATTGTTAAAATCACTATGGTTGACAGTGTTGTTGTTTGCATAGGCAGTCATTAACAAACCATATAAGGTATCATTGGCTTCACAGAGAGTTATTGCGTTATTGCTAGAGTTGCCAAGAAGATAAAAACCAATTCCTCCATTTGAATAAGAATCACAATTATAAAAAGTGTTATAGGTTGCCCAATCTGTTGCTCCTAGTCCTCCAGAGGTTGCACTACTTAAACCTGAAACTGTACAGCTTGAGATGTTATTATATGTTGCATTGTCGAATAAATATATTCCGCCTAAGACTGTTGTTCCTGTCACCGTTGCAGTTGTAACAGTGTTATTGTTTGCGTTTCCTGCTATTCTTACACCGTATAAACCGTCACTGGATTCACAGAGAGTTACTGCATTGTAGTTGGCATGTCCAGCAACATAATATCCATATCCTGCGTTTGAACTGGAGTTGCAGTTGTAGAAAGTATTGTGACTTGCCCATTCTACCGCACCGAATCCCCCCGAGGTTGTAGGAGTCAGACTTGTAACTGTGCTGTTGCCTACATAGTTATAGGTACAATTACCGAAAATGAATATTCCATCTCCAGTGGTCGTCCCTACTACCGTTACCGCTTCTATAGTGTTGTTATGGCAGACATCATCAGCAATCCCGATTTTTATTCCATAGCTGGACTGCCTGTTTATATCTATTCCTGTTACTGTGTTGTTGCCTGCAACTGGTATGAAATCCATGATGTAAACTCCGATGGTGCTGTCGTTTGCATACCCGTTGGTTATGGTATCGTTCTGTGACCCCCAAAGCTTGTAATCATAAAGAGTTTGATTATGGGAGATGCAGTCAGTAACTGTATTATAACTATCCCCTCTACCTAAATACCCGATGTCGGAGTTGTTTGCAACACAATCAGTACATGCATCATTCACACTACCATCAAAGAAAAAATCATAGCCTACATCTTCCCCTACACCGATATGTTCATAAGATATGCATCTGTTGAAAGTATTGTTATCGTCATCACTACAAAAGAACCCAAATCCAGAATTGTTCGCAGTACAATCAGTGAATGTGTTACGGGAACACGGACCCTCCTCCCCATCGAGGATGAAATCGGAACCTATTGCATCATATCCCATACAGTTATCGAATGTGTTGTCAGTACAAATTATCAAAACCCAGTTTTCACCGTCATCAGGCGAATAAACAGTGCTATTGTCAAAGCTACTATTAGTAACACCTGCTAGAAAGATATTAAGTTCTCCATTTGAATATGCCGTTATGTAATCCCCATCAGTATTGTTACAGGTGTCCATATACAACCCACAATTAAGTGCATCCGTGATGTTTACCCTATATAGAGTCATATTGTCGCATCCGTTGATTCTTATGCCGTCTGGGTCTTCATCGGTTGCCTCATAACAGGTATCAACCCGAACACCATCGTACAAAGCACGATGCGTCCATGTCGGATGGTCGCCGATGTATCCGTTATCAGAGTCGGAATAACTAGCAGTAGTGTAAACAATCCCTACTTCCTTAGTATCGTTAAACCATGAATTAGTGACATTCATGTTCCAGCAACCCTGGAAATCTATACCGATATAGTTCTCCAATACCGTACAGTTATGCATCCAACCATATACTACAGGGTCTAATCCTTCACCATCCCAACCATAGACGATACCATATGTGCTTGAATCACCATTATAACCCAAGTACCCTAATGTCGAGTTCAAAAAATATGCGTATGTTGCCACTTCCTCAGAACCTATGATAATGTATGGCCTAAACACAGGGTCTGTCCCATTCCACCAATATGTGTTGTTATGCCCATCTGCCAAACCACCCGTATGATTCCAAGCTGTTATCATCGTGTCGTTGACCCAGAGAGTGCCTCCATTCGCAACAAAAATATTTCCGCCTGTTTCTCCTGTAGCATTTGTAGTATTCAGCTTGAGCCACGTACAGCCAGTAGACCCAGCATCAGGACTTATCTCAAGCACAGCACCGTTAGTAATATAAAGCGACCAGTTCAGCAACCATGTGCCATCAGTGCAATTTGTAAGATTGGTATTAGTTACATTTGCATCAGCCCATATAGAATCCAATGTATAATGTTCTGTATCTATTGTAATCACTCCATCCGCAGTAGTTACCTCAGCCTCAGCCGTCATCCCTATCACACCGATGAAGATGAAGACAGCCACTAAAAATATTCCTAATCCTAATGTCTTTTTTTGCATATTCAACATCTCAGTATTAAAAATAATTAAACAGATATATACTTATTAATCTATGCTGGGATGAGTGGGAAAAGGTAAATGGGGAGACCGAAAAAAAGATGATGCACACCAACCAGTCTTCAACTTCCCCACTTATAAACTGACATCGAGTCAAGCTTTATAAATGTTCTCTCCATTACTTGATTCGTGGAGAAAATTGAGAACATACTATCGGCTCTTTCTAAAATCAGATTAAACAGAATGGATGAAGAAAGTTTTATACACAAAGAAATACAGAGAGCCCTAACAATCGAAGAAATAAAATATGTACACGAATATAAATTGATACCGCATAAACGCTTTGACTTCTGGATAGATGGCATTGTACTCGAAGTAAAAAAAAGAGTACCTGGAAAACTTGCTCTACTCAAACAACTAGACAAATATACAAAATCTGATGAAGTAAAAGCAATAATTATCGTACTTGAAAAAAGCATAGACCTACCAAAAACACTAAATGATAAACCCCTTATTGTTTTTTCATTGAATGCTAACTGGGGTGTCGCTGTTTGAGAAAAGCAGGGGTCGTAGTTCAGCTTGGAATGAACATCTGCTTTGCAAGCAGAAGGACGGGGGTTCAAATCCCTCCGATTCCATAAGTTTTATAAGTATTTTCACCATATTGGATATAATGAAAAAGAAATATCTCATGGTCTGCTTCCATCATGCATATTCAGCATTTGATAGTGTTTTAACTGATAAACAAAAAGAAGGATTTTTTACTAAGTATCCTGGTCTTAGATGGATTGAAGAGGATTATTCGGAAGTAGATAAACACCTCAACAAATTACCCGTGCCTGCTTTAGAAATGTGGGTTGAAGAGTTGATTAAGTTCACGGCTAAACATGATGAGTGGACAGATAGTCGTATTAAAGGTTGTAGATTTATATGAGCATGAAAGAAGCAAGATTAAAAGCAGAAATTATAGAGGATGAAAACGGTGTAGTTGTAGTTTTTAACGTCATCAAACCATTAAAAGGCCAACCAAAAGAATTTCTGAAAGTTACGATAACTCCTGATAAATTAACAGCAGAACTTAATGAACTAAATTATTTTGCATTTCAAGAATTTCAATATAGTAGAATTGATACTGAGATTGCTTGTTAAATTATGAGGAGAGTAACTTGCTTCCTGACTATTTAAAATTACCTGAAAATACTTCACAGAAAATATGGGGCACTCTGAAGAGAAAAGACAAGCTCTGGCATGTCGAAGGACACCCGTACATGGTCTCTATGGCAAAACGATTATTTCCAGGGAGCAAAGGGAGCAGTCGCAGTCACGGCACAGCTACATTCCCAGCAACCAAACGAGTAGTCGGAGACCTCAACTGGTTCATGCACCGGTTCCCACTAGACATCAAAGACATAGCAGACTGGCAAAAAGAACTAGAAACAGCACAAGAACACTTCCAAAAACAAGAAAATATACTCAAGAGTCCCACCAAAATAACTCCATCACCAAAATTCAAAGGAACCCTATTAGAATTTCAAAAGGAAGGATTAGCATTTCTTCTGCATAATCCCAGGGCACTGCTTGCCGATGAAATGGGGCTTGGCAAAGCGAATTGGATAGAGAGTTTTGTTTTTACCCCTGATGGGAAAAAGAAGATAAAAGATATTAAAGTTGGTAATGAAGTTATTGGTTCAGATGGTAAACCAACAGTTGTTAAAGGAGTTTACCCACAAGGAATTAAAAAGTTGTATAAAGTAACATTTAACGATGGAAGTTCCACTTTGATTACAGAGAACCACGTATGGGCTGTAAATAACAGAAACAATTACAGAGGAGAACCCCATATATTGTTAACTACAGAACAAATGATGGATGAAAATGGTTTTAAAATACATAAAGGACATGGCTGTAATAAAAATAAAGACTACCAGATTAAAACATATTACAAAGAACCTAGTGGTAATAATAAATGGCAGATACCAATGGTTAAACCAATAAATTTTGAAAAAAATAATTTACCACTAGACCCTTATGCTATGGGGTGTTTATTAGGGGATGGTAGTTTTGCTCAAAAAACAATAATATTTTCTACTGCGGACAAAGAAATATTAGATGTTCTAAATGAGTTGCTTCCAACTGATATTGAAATTGTCAAAAAATCTGGAAGTGAATACGATTATAGCTTAAGAAGAAATAATCCTCGTAAATATAACTCGTTAACAAGAATTATAGAGTCTTATGCTTTAATGGGAAAAAAGAGCCTTAACAAATTCATACCGGACGATTATAAATATGCATCTGTATCTGAACGTCTTTCTTTGCTACAGGGTTTGATGGATACAGATGGTTGCCCAATTCCCGATGGATATGGAACTGAATATTGCACTGTTTCTAAACAGCTTGCATTGGATATTCAAGAGCTAGTAGAAACATTGGGTGGCAGTGCAAGATTGAAGATTAAGAAAAAACCAAAATACATATATAAAGGGATTAAAAAAACTGGAAAAACCGCTTATCGGTTAAATATCAAGCTCCCCAATGGTTTTTGCCCATTTAGATTAACAAGAAAAAAAGAGATATACATAACTCCAACGAAATATCAAGTAAGCCGATATATCAAAGACATAACATATGAAAAAGATGGTGAGGCTGTTTGTATCAGAGTTGCAAATCCTGACGGATTGTATGTCACAGACCATTGTATTGTAACTCATAATACTCCTACGGCTCTTAGTTGGCTTGTTTCATTGAAATGCGGTCCACCATATATCATAGTAGTTCCCCCTCATCTTTTAAGACAATGGAAAAGCGAAATATATAAGTTCCTTGGAGAAAACACATCAGTTCATACCATTACAGGCCTCAAACCATATGACCTCCCCCTTGCTCATATCTATTTGATACATTATCTTGTACTGCGTGGTTGGAAGAATTATCTACCAGAGTTTGGTTTCAACGCCTGCGTCTTTGATGAAATACAGGAACTAAGAAGAAATGAAAGCGAAAAATATAATGGTGCATCCCTTCTTGCTGAAGCAACAGATAATGTAATAGGACTATCCGGAACTCCTGTGTACAACATGGGTTTTGAAATATATAACATATTAAATATATTGGAATATCATTGCCTTGGCGACCCTTTTAGCTTCCGTAGAGAATGGTGCAATGGAGATTACAGTACCTATATCTCCAGGCCAGCCATTCTTGGTGATTTCCTAAAAGAAGAAGGCCTGATGCTGAGAAGACGAAAAGAAGAAGTCCTCAGTGAACTCCCCCCAAAACGTAGACTGGTACAGAACATAGATGTAGATACAGGAATATTTGACAATATGATTGCGTCCGTTGTTGAAAATGCAAAAGAGATACCTGAGATAAAAGATGCTTTTGAACGTGGTAGAAGCCTTAGAGAAGCAATAAACGAGACACGAATGATTACGGGTATTGCCAAGGCTCATTACGTCTGTGCATTTGTTAAAACGCTTCTTGAAGCAGGGGAACCAGTTGTACTCTATGCGCATCATCATAAAGTAATGGATGTTTATATGGATGAATTAAAAGAATACTATCCCGTGATGATTTCCGGAAGACAAACAGGTAAAGTAAAGGATTTAGCACAGAAAGCATTTATGGCGGGCGATACAGATTTAATAATGGTTTCATTGCGAAGTGCAACAGGTCTGAATCTACAAAGAGCTCGATGCGCTGTATTCGGTGAGCTGGACTGGTCGCCTGCGGTTCACAGTCAAAGTGAGGACCGCCTTCATCGTATCGGACAGAAAGACAGTGTTCTCTGCTACTACTTAGTATGCCCTGCTGGAACAGATATGAACATGCAAGAGACGCTTGGATTGAAGGCTTCACAGTTTGTCAACATAATGGGTGATAGACCTGAAACAGAGGATGATAAACTGATGGCGCAGGTCGATGTCAAGAAGCATATGAAAACAGTTCTTACCCTTTTGCAGGAGGGTGGGCGTAAGAAAGAGATTTCAGAGGAAGCAAAAGAAGGTTTGAGAAAATTGGAGAAGATGCCCAAGGCAAAAGAACCTACGTCAATAGATGATTTTTATAGTAATTTTTGAAATAAATACAAAAACTATATGCTAAAACTATATTACTAGATTTGGACAGAGAGATGGGTATTGCTTTGGGATTGCGAATGTTTTTTTAATGCGGTGTTTAACATCTCTGTCCGCCTCCCCCATTAATGGCTGAATAGAACAAGATTGGAAAAAAGGATAATAGATGATTTATATTTAAAGCTTTTTATGAATACATTTTTTCTTGACTTTCTCTTTCCTTGAGACGATTTATCTCTTTCTTGAGACCCATGACTTCTTGAACCTGCTCAGTGAACTCCGTCTGCTTTTCTGCCATCGTATCTACAGTATCAATCAATTTTGAAAGAGAGGTCTCAATACGCAATAATCTATCCTCAGCACTCATTAGCCTATCTGGCCCTTGTACAAATGCTCTGGCTTGTTTGATAGTTGGAAATTCTACTTCTGGGAAATCTTTTTTTGATTCATCAGCCTCAGCGATTCCACCAGTTGTCACAGCATCAATAGTTCCTTTTTCATGTACAAAACGCTTCATCTTTGGGTCAAATATTTCAAATGCATACTTTGGCTTGCGGTATGGTATCGCTAATGCTAGATATGTTTTAAAGTGATTCTGGAACCATTTACGAGCTTTCCATATGCTCTCTTCGAGTAGTTTTTCACCCTCTTCAAGCTCCCATTCAAAAAAATATTTTTCAGGCATCCATATAATCAGTTCATCTGTCTGTTTTGATTTCTGCCGTCTAAAAGTTACGTTTCCTATTCCGGGCACAACTGTTTTAAAATCATATTGGTCTAAACCCCTCATGCCTTTTTTAACAGGTTTCCAAGGTACGTTTTTTGCTGGTGGGTGTATAATGGTACAAGTATAAGCAATACCATGAACACGACATAATCGTACACGTTCTCCAGCAATGGAAACAATCGTATCATAGTCACGTTTTTCTAAATCCAGTTTTTGTCTTCGCCAGTGTTTGATTTTTCCGGATTGATTGTCTTTTACCATAATGGGTTTTTTACTCAATGTTCGTTTAGGTGCTGACAGAACAGTGTGCAGTGACTTTTTTGATGGTGACACAACAGGGGAAAGATATGTTGATTTGTAGAAACGTGGATTTCCCTGTGGATTTATTGATTTAATGAGCCCTAGTCTCAAAAGTTTCTGGGTCATTTTGTGAATGGTCTGTCTCTTTACATTGAGTTTGTCTGCTATTTTTGTTTGTGCAAAACCTGCGGAGAGAAAAATATAGACATCATGTTGTTTTTGTGTCAATACCACTGCGGGTTTGACAACATCTTTGTCAACATTTTTTGATGCTCTCCTCCTATAAACCAAAAGTTCACCTCAAGTTCCTCACCAAACTAAAAAAGTGGTGTGCGGAAAATAGTATGCGATTTGACTATTAAAAATGTTTTGATTGTTTTCAATTATTGTTCAAAAAATATTTAAATCGCTTTGTTATTACAATTAGTAGAGGTGGGTGATTTTTTTACGGATAGGCTCTCACCGGACCTTCTGTGAAAAACCACATCCATCTCCGTAACAATCTCTTGTTTTTATATTTTTCCATTCTACAAAACTATATATATAGTAAACTATATACTATGTTCTGATTGTAATGCCTAATTGCGAAGAATTTATCCAGAAATTGTTTGAAGAGAATCCTGATTTGACAGATAAAGAGATTATTGCAAAGATGAAAGAACTAAAGGACAATAATGGAAAACGACTATACAAGACATCCACCATTACAAGCAGACTCCGCCAATTTAGAGTAGAGCAACGAGTTCCATCTGAATTGCCAGTCGAGGCTGAAAAAATAGATTTGGATGATGCAAAGAAAGAAGTAGAGGAAGCTTTTGGAAGGAGAGATGATAAGATGAAAGAAGTTGAACGGCATGAAACAGGAAGTGGCAATAAAGTATATGATGGCCGTATTGACCATGACCAAGCTAGAGAAGAGATAGATAAACTTACTAATAATATTAATAAAAAACCTGAAGTAGCATTACCTGAGACTGATATTGTTTATAAAGACATTATGACGACTATGAGGCAGACTAATAAGAAGATAGATGCACTGCATGAAGAGATTCTCCAGTTGAAACAAGGGGGCCTGCCTGTCGAGGATAAATTGGTCGATGTTCAGTTGCGGGAGAGTATTGTTGGTAAGCTTGATGCTTTGAAAGTTGATGAGTCTGATGATTTAAATGAGAGTATTGAGCAGTTGATAGAACTAAATAATGGGATAAAAGATGTTAACCCTAGTTTTCTTGATAAGATTTCTTTAGATAAAAATGGTTCAGTTCATGGTAAGCTTTTTATGCACGACAGTAAGTGGAAGTTTGCCAAAAGAATGAAGCCCATCATATATGGTGTTACTGGTATTGGTATCGGCGGTCTTTCGTTGTTTGCCTTGCTTATTTTATTGAAAGCACTTGGATTATTACCTGAGTGGATATAAAAAAAGAAAAAAAGAGGGTTTTTTGGATATTTTTATCTTTTGCGTTTCTTTGCTTTTATACTTCCAGAGATGCTTATGCTTCCAGTTACTAGAAGTATACCGACTATGACTGCTATGATGATTGCTACGATTCCAATCCACCAGTACCATTCTAATCCAAGAAATGCACCTACTACTGCGGATGGGAAATCAGTTGCATCCATTAAGCCGGTTCCTGCAATGTATTCATCATAATCATTAACGCCATCGCCATCTGAATCTGCTAGGTTTGGATTGCTTCCCAATACTGCTTCAAGAGCATCTGAAAGTCCGTCCCCATCAGTATCTACTGTGGATGGTGTTGTAGTTGTTGGAATTGTACCGCTTGTGGTTCCTGCATCTTGTGCATCAAAATCTATGCTGACTACAGCACCCATTAATTGGTCTGCTGTATATGCAAGTGCCCATGTTCGTCCAGCGTATCCTCCAGCACTATATGTTTTATCTACATATGTGTTGTTGTATCTTCCCCAACTAGCATCGGTTTCGTTATAAAATATTAAACCATGCATGTCGCTTTCGCTTCTACCACTCTGGGTTAAATCTGCGGATGTATAATACATTGTAATATTTACAGGATAGTTTATGTCGCTTGCATCTGAGATTCCGATTTCCATGAAATTATGCATGCCTCTAGATGGTGTTTTAGCTGTTGGATTTGATGCATATGGATATACAACTGCGCTCATAGTAGCGGATGAATTGATTTCTACAGTTGTTTTTGCATTTGTTTTAGCATCGATGGTTCCTGAAGTATCTCCGGTTAAATCAAGGTAATCTGTATATGTCCATATATCTCCTACAGCAGAGCCTAAAAATAGGCATGGTGTAGCTGAAAGATGTGATGCTGTTCTAAATGTTCCACCGGTATTTACTCCGTACCAGTTGAAATATGCTATCATTGTTCCAGTCCAGTTTTTATATGTTCCTGTTGCACCGAATTGTTCTTCAATATCATTTCCTGACGTATTTATATTGTTATACTTGGCTGAAATATTTGTAGCTGTTATTTGTCCACTTAGGTTATCAAAGCGTATTGCTGGCTCTGAATAAGTACCGCTATTGTTTTCAAGTTCATTAAAAGTGATTAGTATGTTTGCTACCGTGCATGCATCTGATTGTGAAACTATGCTGATTGGGCTGTACCCATCAACATTATATATAGTATTTTTCCTAATTCTAGCATTGGTAAGAACATTGCTTGCTCCTGTAAAGTTGATTCCTGCCCCTCCATTTGTTAAAGAATTGTAGAGAGAGCAGTCATGAATCAGTACATCGTTTCCACCGTCAAAGCTGAGTATATCAGCATAAGCCGTATTGCTCGTGTTGTGTGCTCTGACATATATCTCAGAAGTTATGAGCTGACCTGGGCCTGCATAGATAGCTGAACCGCCACAGTTGTTGATTATACAGTCATAGATTACGATATTTGAGTTTTCATCAGCAGTACCAGCAGTTCTACCGATTTCTACCGCATGGTATCCTCCTTGAATGGTACAATATTGGATAGTGACATTATCCCTTGATGCATTGTCACCGATACGAACAGTGCTGTTTCCTACACCAATGTCAGGTTCATAGAGAGTGAATCCTTGACCTGATGCACCGATAGTAACATCATCTACTGTTACATTTAGCGACCCGTTAATCCAAGTATATGCCGTTCCATTAGCAGATTTTAGAGTAATTGATTTATTAACTACAACATCTTCAGTGAAATATGTTACAGTTGTTGCATCTGTACTGTTGATAATAATAATATCCCCAGCAGACGCATTATTGATTACATCTTGAATAACACCAGTTGAAGCCACATAAGAAGTCGTTGCTTTAACAGGTTCGTTCGTGATAATAAACATTCCCATAAAAATTGACATCACCAGCATTACTACTATCGTTAGACTTATTTTTTTCATCATCAAACACCTAGTTTATATATTTCTATTTGATATTGTAAATCAGTAAGATATTTATTAACTTATGCTGGGATGAGTGGTTAGGGTGGGATTATGTCTTCTAGTTTTCTGATAAATATTACTGCAAAGGTAGATATGGCTGAAAACAGGATTACTTTAAATAACATTCCTAGTACCTCTGCAATTGTACTGTAGAATAAAAAAGCATATGATGCAAAAATGATTCCCCCGATAACAAAGACTACAATATATTCTTTTGGATACTGCATATCAAACATTGAAGTTATTAATGGCGTTATAAAAATGATAGATATAACAACAGCTACTATTTCATCAAGAATCCAATTTATGTCATCTGTTGTCAAAATGAGTATGATGCCTGAAAAAATACCGAGGACGAGAATTATAAGTTTACGTATATTTATTTTCATATTTTTCACCCTATCATTGTAAGTGTCAATATACTCAAGAAATTAATAAATGTATGTGCAACCAGCGAGGGGAGCCATGATTTTCTATGCAGAACCAAAACAGATACTCCTGCACGGAAAATAAGAGCAGTTACAAGAGGTATCAATACCCACCCATATGTTAAACCATGCCCAAACATAAAGATAACGCTGACTAAAACAATAGCGGGAATCATGCCTAGTTTCTCAGATATTGTTGGTGTGAGAACACCAGCAAAGAATGCTTCTTCGAAGAATGATGCCACCCCTGCAACCATCAATATCATTAGTATAGGCTCTGTGGAAAAGAAGGATATGCTTAGTAGCTGGAACTGAGACGTAAAGCCAGTTAATCCAATAAAAATTGATGCGAAAGATAAACCGATGAGAATGTTGCCTGCAACTGCCTCTACTTTACCAAAACCAAGACATGCAATACCAAATTTTTTGTTGATAGATTCTATGATAATGCAGAATAGAACCATTACACCAAGCAATACATAAAATATTGACATCTGTTTAAGAGCAGGAACATTTGGAATGATAAATATGATAAGGACCACAAGAAGAATCCCGGCTAGAGCAAATAATACACGCCCAGTAGATTTTTCAAGAAATGTCCATGACCCTGGTTTTGATGGTCCAAGCATGTTTTTTGGTTTAATCCACTTACCAATATTCAAAGATTTCCTGAAGACAAACGAGACGACCAAGAACATTATTCCAAGTAGAAGCATTATCATCCAAGAAGAAACGCCGAATACATATGTAGATATGGGGTTGAGTTCTATATCTGATAAAGACATCTCTGATTGCAGAGAAATAACTTTAGTCTCTGAATCATAGCCCTGTCGCTCAATTTGGATAGTATATATTCCTTTGTCTAACTCAAAGAAAGCTACACCTTCAGCATTAGTGTAATTATAAGCCACTGCTGTTCCTAACTCGTTTGCAGTGCTTATCTCCAATATTGTTGTATCGATTGACTGGAAAACTACTACAAAAGCATTTTGTAATGGTCGCCCATATTGGTCTTTTACATAAACAGATAGAGTTAGTTTAAGATTAACTGAAGGATAGTTGAGAGATGTAGCTTCATCCTGAGAATAACTTGTTGAGTAATAACCTGAATCTGAATCTAATGCCCAAGCACGATAGAACAAATTATCTCCTTCCGCAAGGGTCGAAGAAGCAACATTAGTTACAACTGTCGGAACAGAAACTGCTTGCGCATTGAAAACAAATAAAGACGATGAAATAAACAATACTGAAAATAGCATCAAAACTGATATTACCGTTATAAGGTGTTTGTAACTATTCATGTGAAGCAATAAGAAGATATAAATAAATTGTTTATTAACATATGCTGGG
>Ga0307928_10001914_pt1 | contig 15868 bp, 19 predicted proteins | sample AceLakmetagen232_FD_201815 | JGI IMG/M metagenome (GOLD analysis project Ga0307928, IMG submission 201815) | Saline water microbial communities from Ace Lake, Antarctica - #232 | ecosystem: Environmental > Aquatic > Non-marine Saline and Alkaline > Saline | place: Antarctica: Ace Lake... | reverse complement strand
GAGGCCGAGACCGTCATCGAGCTGATCGCCCGCCACGGCTCCGCCGCCGCCGTCGCCGAACGCCTCGGCCGCCCCGAGCGCTGGGTCGTCACCCGAGCCCGCCTCCGCGCCCTCTCCGACGACTGGCGCGAGGCCTGGGCCGAGGCCCTCGACGAGGAGGGCAACCCGGTCTGGACGACGCGGCACATGGAGATCATCGCCCGCCTCAGTGCCGAGAACCAAGCGCGCGCCTACGACGAGCACGGCCGGTTTCGGTACAGCCTCTCGACCCGCCGCCTCCAGGAGTGGATTGACTCCGAGCTCTACCACCGCCTCCGGTCCGCGCCCTGGCCGATGAAGGCCAGCGACTGGGCCGGCCAGTGCCGGTGTCTGACCTGCGACCGCCGCACCGACGCCCTCGGCGAGGCCCTTCTCCACCACGATCCCGACGAGGACAGCGCCAAAACCGTCTGCTGCACCGACCCGGAGTGCTGGGCCCAACGCCTCGAACTCTACGTCGCCACCCAGCGCAACCGCTACCGCGCCGAGACACCCGACCTGCCCCTGATCTCCGAGCAGCGCTGGCCGAATCGCGAGCAGGCGGACGCCTGGCGCGAGGAGCACGGCTGTCCCGTCCTCTCCTCCGACAGCTACGCCACCGCCAAGCCCCAGCGCCCCGGCGCCGTCCGAGCCCTGCTCGTGGACGGCCCCCGCGCCGGCAAGCGCATCTGGATCACCCCGCACACCTCCGCGGGCGCGTCGTCCGCCTCCACCCCCGACGGCAAACCCGCCCCCAAACCCCTCGCCGAACGCCGAGTCGCCCTCGACTGCAAACGGTGGGCTCACGCCATCGCCGCGCTGACGGAGCAGGTCAAGCGCCTCGCGTTCGCCGACCTCCCGACGGCGCTGTCCGCCTACGAGGATCTCGCCGCCCTCGCCGCCGCGTTCGGCACGAACCACCGAAACGACGCGCCCGGGCCGTTCGGGGATTGGGGCAACCGCTGGCCGGATCACCGCACCGCCGACAGCGGTTGCGTGGCGGAGGTAGACCCCTGGAGCCTGTTTCACGACTGGACCCGAATGTTCCCGCGCGAGCAACTCGCCACCGGCTACGACGCCGCACTGGACCAGCTCTGGGAGTCCGTCCGCGCCGTCCTCGCCCGCCGCCTCCGCTGGAGCGGCAGGGTCTCCGACGACCTGCTCACCGAGGCCCACCGAATCGCCGACGTGCTCGGCCTCGACCTCCGCGCCCTCCGAGCCCAGGCCGCCGAAGCCCTCCCCGAGCCGAAGAGTTGGGCCAAGCTCAACGAGGACGGAACCCCGAAGACCGCCGCTCCAGACCTCCCCCCCGAGGACGCGCCCACCCTCACCCCCGACCCCGAAACCCCGAACGAGGAGGCTGGCGACTGATGTGCAGCATCATCATGCGGTCGTTCGCCGAGCGCATGGGGTGGGACTGGCCCCGCGACGTGGCCTACGTCGAGAGGGGAAGCTTCGGCTCCAGGGTGCGGCCCATCACCTCGCGTCGGGTCACGTGGGCCGACGTTCACGCGAAGCGCCGCGCGCGCCAGGCGCGCATCCTCGCGGAGCGGACGGCCCCGGCCGAGCGTCGGACCGTGCCGGCCTACGTGTGGGTGTTCTACGTGCCCGGCATGATCTACGGGGGATGGTGGTGCTACGTCGTGACCCGGCTGCGACAGATCGCGATCACGTTTCGGACGTACCGGCGCGATCTCGCCCTCAGCATCATGCGGGCCGCGCCGTGCGGGATGCTGCCGTTGGTCGAGTGTTTCAGCGCGTGGATGCCGCAGTTCGCCGAGCGCCACCCGAGGCCGCCGGGCGTCGAGGATCCCAGGCGGTCCGGGTCGCTCGTCGGGTGGCTGTCCGGAACCTCGCGATTCACGAGAGAACGTCCAGTGGAGATAGACCGATGCTATCGAGAGACCTGAATGATCTGCCCCTGGTCGGAGGTGGCCAGGGCCGCGCGCCGGCGGACGTGACGGCGTCCGCCTGGGTCTGCGCGACCGCGATCGCGCTGGGGGCGCTGCTGCTCTCCGTCGCCATCATCCTCGCCTGGGGCTCGCCGTCGTCGCCCCGCCCCGCCCGCAAGACCCGCGCCGTCTCCGTCCACGTCGAGGAGGCCCACCCGTGAGCCCCGCCGTCCACACCGCGATGGCGTTCGTCGCCGTGCTGTCGCTCGTCGGCACGGTCGCGAACGTCCACCAGCGCCGGTGGGGGTTCCTCTGCTGGATGGTCACGAACGCCGCCTGGGTCGTCTACGACCTCGCCCTCGGGGCCTGGCCCCAGGCCGCCTTGATGGCCGTCTACTGGCATCTCGCCCTCTACGGCTACATCCGCTGGGGACGCGCCCAGCGAGCGCGAAAGGAGCGCTCCACGTGAAGGCGATCACGATCCGTCAGCCCTGGGCAGGTCTCATCGCCTGCGGGCGCAAATTCATCGAGACGCGGACGCATCCCCGTCTCCAGTCACTCGTCGGGGAGCGTTTCGCGATCCACGCCGCGCTGCGGTTCGACCCGGAGGCCGCCGGCGTCATCCTCCGACGATGCAGTATCCACGGCATCGGGTTGCCCTACCCGTACTCGATGCTCCGAGACTCCACCGCCTGGCCCCGCGGATGCATCGTCGCCCTGACCGTCGCGAGGGCCCACTACCGGCTCACCGATCTCGATGATATCGCGGTCATCGGCCTCACGCGCGACCTCTGGGGCCTGCGACTGGGGGGCGTTCAACCGCTCGACCCGCCCATCCCCGCGCGCGGGCGTCAGGGCATCTGGAACTGGACCCCGCCCGAATCGCTGAACCTCACCCCTGGAGACTGACATGTACACCGTCCTGATCCCCCTCACCGAGCAGGGCCGCCCCCGGATGGAGGAGGAGTGCTGCTGGAGCCGGTCCGGCGCCAACACCCCCGGCCTCGCGCTCAACCTCGCCGCGTTCCTCGCGCGCACCGGCGAGCGGGTCCGCCTCGTCTACGCCGACCGGCCGCCCGAGCCGGGGAGCGCGACCGCGATGGTGTTCTCGTGGATCTTCGGCGACGCGCTGGAGCCCCTCGCCCGCGAGGCCGATATCCTCGTCGCCAACCCATCGTCCTCGGCCCCCGTCGTCCAGGCGCGGTTCCCCCACGCAACCGTCTACCCCGCGAACCTGGTGTTCCGCGAGACGCGCGACACCCCGCTCCCCGTCCACCTGCTCGACCCGGCGCGCCACTCCCGCGTCCTCTACCAGTACGCCAGCGGCTGCCCCTGGCGCTGCTCGTTCTGCGTCTGGGCCCACGCCTACACCTCCCGTAACGCCAGGCTCTGCGCGCTCGACATCAACCGCCTCGTCGAGCTGATCCCCCGCGTCCTCGACGACCCCACCGGCGAGTCGTGTTTCCTGCTCGGCAACGAGATCACCGGCAAGCCGCGCTGGCTGGAGGACTTCTGCAACCGCCTCCCCGACGGCCTCACCTGGAACGCCGACGCGAACATCCGCAACCTCGCCGGCCGAGACATCCTCCTCGCCCACGCCGCCGGCCTGCGCCGCCTCACCCTCGGCGTCGAGTTCCTGGAGAACCTCACCCTCGCCGAACTCGGCAAGGGACACACCGTCGGCGAGGCGTTCGACGCGATGGCCCAGCTCGAATACCTCGGCGTCCGCTACCGGTTCAGCCTCCGCCAGGGCATCGGCGAGACCCCCGAGGCGATGGACGCCCTCCTCGCGAACCTCGTCACGATGCACGATTGCGCCCAGCTCCATCCCGACCACGTCACCATCGGCCCGATGGCCCAGTGGCCCGGCGCCGAGTGGCCCGTCGGCGACAACCCGCTCAACCTCGGCACGGACCGCTATCCCCGCCTGACCCCCCGCCTCGACCCCGAGATCGCGGCCCGCTGGGCCGATGTCGCAACCCTCTGCGCCGAATACGGCTGGACGTAGGGGCGACGCATGCGTCGCCCGGCGTTTCCCCACCCCTAACCCTGGAGCGCGAAACGATGCCACCGAAACGCAACCGTCAGCCCGCCCCCGAAACCCCCGACCTCCTCAGCGCCGCGACCTCCCACGTCGCCGAGCCCGACCCCGAACCCGACGCGCGCGCGCGCGACGACGAACCCGAGACCCCGCCCCCGGAGCCCGAACCCGAGCCGGAGCCCGAGCCCGAGCCGGAGCCCAAACGCGAGTACCAGACAAACCCCGTCGTCGACGCTATCCCCGCCGCCTGCCCAAAGTGCGGGAGCTTCGAGCGCCGGGTCCTCAGTTCCCCCGCGTTCCCGCGCCGGACCCTGCGCCTCCCGGACGGCACGCTCCACACCGGCTTCCGCCTCCAGCGCTCCCTCTGCGAAGCCTGCGGTCGCCGGTTCGTCGTGAGGTGTCCGATTTGAGAATAAAAGTTACATGGGCTGTAACTTTGGCAGGAAAAGTTACATGGGCTGTAAATCTAGGCTATTGACACGTCGCACCCGTGGGGTAAACTTACAACTGACGCAGGGAGCGGGACCCGAAAACCCCGCAAACGACTACGCGCGCGCCTTGGCAGGGGGTGCAGCCCCTCCCGCGGCGCGCGTTCGTTTTGGGATACGAGATGAAGTTCGAGATCCGCAACGCGATCAGCGGGTTGACCGTCGAGGCCGTCCTCTCCGGGCATGACGCCGGGGTCGGGCGGCTCGCCGCCGCAACGGCGGACACGATCACCTGGCAGGCGCCCGGGGCCGACGATGCCGGCGCGGCCGTCGCCATCGCGAACGGCGAGACGAAGATCGTCAAAGCGGACGACACCTCCCTCCAGATCGTGGTCTCGCGGACCTCCGCCACGGACCTCTCCGGCACGTCCCTGGTCATCGTCTCCGGGAGCGTCGCCGCGACGGACCTCCTCGCCGCCGTCGAGAGCTGCATCGTCGAGACGCTCAAGGCCCAGTCCGAGGGCGTCGGCGACATCCGCCTCCAGCGCGCCGAGCTGGCGAGCCTCCGCGAGTTCCGCGCCGCCCTCCTCACCGAGATCGCCGCCGACGAGGCCATCCCCGGCGGCCGCGTCGCGTCCTGCGACATGCGGGAGTTGTTCTGATGGCCTACGACGCCGTCCAGGACAAGAAGAAGCGCACGCCGCCGAGGAGCATCATCTACTCCGAGGACGGCCACCTCACCCCGAGCGAGCGCCGCAAGCTCCTCGCGACGAGCCACGATCAACTCAGAAACTTCGCCCTCGCCGGCTGGATGGTCCGCAAGCACACCTCGTACGTCTCGCGGTTCCGGTTCCAGGCCGAGGCCGACGAGCGCCGGTTCGCCTCCCGCGAGGAGGCCCTCGGCTGGAAGACGCGCGTCGAGGCGTTCATCGAGCGCCGCTCGCATCGCTCGCGTTTCGACGTCGCCGGCCGCTACTCGCGCCAGGCCGCCCTCACCCTCACCGAGCGGATGGCCGTCCTCGACGGCGACCACTTCTGGCTCAAGTTGAAGGCCGGCGTCGTCCAGCTCATCGAGTCCGACCTCGTCTACGATCCCGAGAACCACTCCGCGCGCCAGGACGCGCCCGGCTGGGTTCACGGCGTCCAGGTGGACGCGACCGGCCGCCCGCTCCGCTACTCGATCTGTCACCGCGACGGCTCGCGCCGCGTCCCCGGCATCCGCCCGCGCGCCGCGAACGTCCTCGAACGCGCCTACCGCAACCGCGCCGATCAGGTCCGCGGCGTCTCCCCGCTCTCCGCCGCCCTGAACACGAATCAAGACCTCTACGAAGCGTTCGACCTCAACCTCGTCAAAGCGAAGATGCACGCGCTGTTCGGCCTGGCGATCATGAAGAAGTCGCCCCAGTCCACCAACCTCATCGGCGGACTGCCGATCTCCTCCACCGTCGAGACCGAGGGGTCGGCCGAGGCCGAGGACGACGACGAGACGACGACCGTCAACGACATCAAGGACAACTTCGTCCGGCCCGGCGCCGCCTCGATCATCGAACTCGCGACCGACGAGGACATCAAGACCATCGAGTCCTCGACGCCGCCTCAGCAGTTCCGCGACTACTCCGAGCTGATGATCCACCTCGCGCTCTGCGCGCTCGACCTCCCCTACATCTTCTTCGACGAGAAGTCCGGCTCCTTCTCGATCCACCGCACCGCGCGGATCGAGTACGACAAAAGCTGCGCCGAGAAGCGCGAGGCGAACGAGGAGCTTCTCGACGAGTGGACCCTCTGGCAGATCACCCTCGCCGTCATCTCCGGCGAGCTCGATCTGCCGACCGGCTGGACCCTCGAGGACGTGGCCTGGGACTGGGTCCCCGAGGCCACGCCCTGGTTCAACGAGAAGGACGAGGTCGAGGCCGCCGTCACGGGCATCCGCGCCGGCATCATCTCCCCCGTCCGCCACTGCAAGGAGCACGGCGGCGACGTGTTCCAGAACATCGACGACCGCGCGAAGGTCGAGCAATACGCCCGCGAACGCGGCGTCGCCCTCGACTGGAGCGCCGCGCCGGTCACGCTCCAGCAGGTTCCCATCCGGAGGGACGACGAGTGACGCCCGAACGATCCGCCCTGATGCGCGCCGTCCTCGCCCGCCGCTACGCGATGGAGCGCGACGCGATGCTCGCCGCCGTTGACATGGTCGCCGGCGCCGACCTCGGGGCCCTCGCCGCCGCGCGACTGCGCGCGAGCGACGACGCCGACTGGGCCGACGCCGACGCCGCCGAGGCGACCGAGGGCTACTACCTGAGGGACGGCGTCGCCGTCATCGAGGCCGTCGGCGTCCTCGCCAAGCAGATCCCTTGGTGCGCCGGCATCCTCCTGCCCGAGGTGACGAGCACGGTCGCCCTCCGGCAGGCCGTCGAGGAGGCCGCCGCCGACGCGCGCGCGCGCGCCATCCTGCTCCTCGTGGATTCGCCCGGCGGCGAGGTCGCCGGAACGCAGGAGCTCGCCGACGCGATCGCCGAGGCCCGTCAGGTCAAGCCCGTCCACGCGCACATCAGCGACCTCGGCGCGTCCGCCGCCTACTGGATCGCCTCGCAGGCCTCGACGATCTCCGCGAACCGCACCGCGCGCATCGGCTCCGTCGGCGTCTACGCCGTCCTCGAGGACTGGAGCGAGGCCTACGCCGAGCACGGGATCACGGTCCACGTCCTCGCCAGCGGCGCGAACAAGGGCGTCGGCGTCTCCGGCGCGGCGATCCCCGACGAGCAGCTCGAAGCGATCCTCGCCGAGGTCAACGGCCTCGCCGACCTGTTCATCGCCGCCGTCGCCACCGGCCGCGGGATGGACGAGGCCGCCGTCCGCGCCCTGGCCGACGGCCGTTGCTACCTCGGGGCCGAGGCCCTCGCCGCCGGCCTCATTGACCACGTCGAGAACTCCGGCGCCGCGCTCGCGCGCGTCGCCGAGTCGTCTACCGGAACGCCTGCCCGGATGAGCCAGGCCGCGACACCCGAAGGAGGCTCCACGATGGCGCTGTTCAGGAAAAAGCGCGCCTCCGCATCGGCCACGGCCACGGCCCCCGACGCGGCGGATCCCAAAAAGCCCGAGGACGAGGAGGAGGAGACTCCCGCCTCCGAGACGCCCCCGGACGACGACAAGAAGCCCGAGGACGAGACCGCCGAGGGCGACCCCGAGGACGATCCGGAAAAGAAGCCGGACGCCGAGGACGACCCCGAGGACGACCCCGAGAAGAAGAAGGACGACGACACGGCCAAGGCGCGGCGCGTCCAAGCCCACGCCGCCGACGTCGTGAGCCTCGCCGGCGTCATCGGCTACGACAAGGCCGTCGCCGCCGTCGGCGCGGGCCTCACCGCCGAGCAGGCGCTCCTCTCGCACATCGCCGAGCTCAAGCAGCAGCTCTCCGCCCGCGACGCCCTGATCGCGCAGGCGAGCGCCGACGGCGAGTCCACCCCCGCCCGGACCGTCCGGACGGAGGGCCCCCGCAAGGGGCAGGCGTCCTACGGCGCGTCTCTCGACAAGGCCTGCGCCGGCATCGAGGCGAAGCTCGCCGCCGCCAAGAAGAGCTAGCGTCCGCCGAACCCTGAACTCTGAATCCCGCATCCCGACCCCTGAAATCTGGAGACCCTACCGATGGCGCATGACAGACCGACCATGCTCGACGTGGTCAAAACGCACAACACCGATGAGGTCGCCGGCCTCATTGACGAGGCGACCCTCGCCTGGCCCGAGTTCGGGATCGGGTTCGCCCGCCCCGTCAGTGGCATCAACTACCGGACCCTCGTGCGGACCGACCTGCCCGCCGCCGGTTTCCGCGCCGCCAACGAGGGCATCGAGGTCAAGAAGGGCGTGTACATCAACCGCCTCGTCGAGTGCTTCATCCTGGACGCCTCGTGGGACGCCGACAAGGCCGTCGCCGACGCCGCCGAGGATGGGGCCGGGCCGTTCTGCACCCTGATGGCGAATGACCACATGGAGGCCGCGATCAAGAGCGTCTGCCAGCAGTTCTACTACGGAACGGCGAGCGGCGTCTCCGGCGCGGCCAACGGATTCCAGGGCCTCGTGGATTACGTGGACGCGGCGATGGTCGTGGACGCCGCCGGCACGGGCGCGACGACATCCTCGGTCTACGCCGTGAAGTTCGGCCCGAAGGACACGGCGTTCGTCCTCGGCAACGGCGGCCGGATCGAGGACGGCGACATCCTCGTCCAGCAGAAATCCGACACGGACTCGAAGGTCTACATGGCCTACGTCCAGCCCATCCAGGGTTGGATCGGCCTCCAGGTCGGCAGCAAGTACTCTGTCGGGCGGATCAGGAACGTGGACGCCTCCGCGGCCGGCAAGACGCTCGACGACGACATGCTCGCCGAGTTGCTGAGCGACTTCCCGACCGGACGTCGGCCGGACTACCTTCTGATGACCCGCCGCTCGCTCGAGCAGCTCCGGAAGAGCCGGACCGCCACGAACGCGACCGGCGCGCCGGCCCCGACGCCGACCGATGCGTTCGGCGTGCCCATCGTCGCAACCGACGCCCTGACCGACACCGAGACCGCGTCGTAGCCCGCGTCAGCGGACTGGGGGCTCGCCGCGGCGAGCCCCCCGGCGCAAGCCGTTCCTGAACCCTGAACCCTGAACTCTGGAGGCACACCGATGGGATACGAAGTGAAGGACGCCCTGCTCAAGAAAACCCTCGATCTCCCGGCGACCGCGACTCACGAGGAGTCCGACGCGCTGGAGGTCAGCGGGGACACGCACGAGGATTTCGTCGCCGACTGCGAGGTCGAGGTGGACGCCCCCGTCCTCGACGGGACCGAACTGCCCGCCGCCGCGACGATGATCTACGACCTCGAGGAGTCCGACGACGACACGACGTACAACGTCGTCCATCACGACATCATCACGCAGACCGGCGCCGCGAGCGTCGGCGGCGCGGTCGCCGCGAACTGGCAGGGCCGCCTGCCCGTCGCCGCGAAGCGCTACCTCCGTCTCAAGGCGACCGGCGTCGGCAACGGCGACTGCTCCGGTTCCGAGGCGACGGTGCGTCTGCTGTTCTAGTTCGCTCCCCGGGTGCGGGCGGCGCACGCCCCAGCGTCGCCCGCGCCCAACCCTCTGCCTGGAGCCGGCCGTGGAACTCGCGATCTGCTACAACACGCCTCGTCAGATTGACACCGCCCTGCGCGGCAACGCCGCTCAGTGCGCCGAACTCCTCCAGCGCCACGGCGTGGACGCGGAGGCCGTCTCGCTCCAGGACATCGTCGGCGACTGGGGCGGCTGGCTCACCGCCCACAAACCGCGCTGCGTCATCATCTCCGCCGTCTGCGTCCCCGTCGCCAAACTGCGCAAGCTCGTCGCCGCCCACCCGAAGGTCACGTGGGTTCAGCGGATTCACTCGAACGCGCCGTTCCTGTTTTCGGAGATCGGGGCGTTCGGTTCGTGCTGCCGGATGCTCCAGCTCTGCGAGAAGTGGCGCAACCTCCGGTACAGCGTCGTCAACGCGGACGAGGCCCGGCGGTGGACCCTCGCCGGCGCGCCGCGCCCCGTCCTCGCCATCCCGAACGTCTACACCGGCGCGATCGCGACCGAGCCGCTCGACGGCCCCGCCGCCGGCGACGTGCTCCACCTCTCCGCGATGTTCGCCCTGCGCCTGCTCAAGAGCCCGGCGAGCCACGTGCTCCTCGCCGGACTTCTGAACAGTCGCCGCCCGTGCTCTCTGCACATGCAGCTCCAGCGTCACGATATGCCGATCTACCCCGAGAACCTCCGCGACCTGGCCGCCACGCTCGGCGCGCCGCTCGCCGCCGAGGCCTACCGGGAGCGGGGCGCTTACCTCGACTGGATGCGCGAGACGATCCACGTCGGCCTCCAGCTCTCGATGACGGAATCGTTCAACTACGTCGTCATGGAGCACATGGCCCAGGGCATCCCCTGCGTCACCTCGCGCGCGATCCCGTTCTGCCCGTGGCAGGTGGACGACCCCGAGGACATCGAGGCCGCCGCCGAGCTCGTCGAGACGATCCTGGGGAACTACCGCGAGTGTTCCGCGCGCGCCCTCGACGCCGCCCGCGATGTCCAAGCGCTCCACGAGAGGCAGTTTCTCGCCGCGATGGGCGAGCTGCTCGGCCGCCCGATCGTCGCGCACTCGGTCGCCGACGAGATTCTGCGTCCCGAACCGGCCCCGGCCGAACGCGCGCCGTCCCCGGCGCCAGCGTCGCCGCCCAAGGCCCCGGCCCCGCTGCTCGCCGCCGCCGGCGCGCGCGAGGCTGTTGCCACCGCCATCGCGGCGAACCTGCGCGTTCTCGAACTGCTGAGGAGCGCGACATGACCCGCGGCCCCGAACAGCGGCACAACCAGGCCCCCGGTCGGGAGAGGGTACGCTCCGCCCTCGACACCACGGCCCCGACCGGGGGCCCTCTCGAACGCCTCCGCGAGGTCCGCCGCCGGTTCGCCCCGGGCGACGCGCCCGACATCCTCGCGTTCCCCGTCGCGCGCGGGAGGGTCCGCTGATGCCCCACGACTTCGGGCCGATGATGGACACGCTCACCCGCTCCGGCGACGGCCTCGCCGAGCCGGTCGTCCTCGAGGACGGCGACGGCGTCCAGGTGACGCGCGACGCGGTCGTCCTCCGCGATCCCGTCCAGGCCCAGCCCGAGACCGACGGCGGGACCGCGCCGCGTTTCGTCGTCCTCCTGACCGACGACGCCGACCTCGGCGTCACCGCCTCCGCGTTCGACGCGGGGACGTACAAGGTCCAGTTCGCCGACCGCCGCGGCGGGACGGCCCTCTGGCACGATATCGCCCGCGCGCGCGCGCGCCGAGGCCAGGTACGCCTGGAGATCACGGGGGCCGGTTATGCCCGCTAGCGCGATGCCCGTCGTCGAGATCCCCGCGGACGCGATCCAGCGCGTCCACGACGCCCTCGCCGCCTGGGACGGCACGGCCGGGCGCGTCATCAAAGCGGCGCTCCGCACCGGCCGGAACGCGATGCGAACGCGAATGATCCGCATCGTGGCTCGCGAACTCGGCCTCGACCGCAAGGTCGTCCGCGAGCGCATCTGGGGCTCGCGCGTCCACGAGGAGGGCGAGTTCTACTCGGTTCGCTCCCGCGCGGGCGCCTACGGCTGGCCCCTGGATCGCTTCCCACACTCGCAGACGCCCCGGGGCGTCAACGTGGACCTGCCCGGCGGTTCGGTCACGTACCCGCACGCGTTCACCGCGACGATGCCCACCGGACACGAGGGCATCTTCGAGCGGAAACGCGCCGACCGGCTCCCGATCAAGAGTCTCCGGACCGACGCGGCGACCGCCGCCATCGTCCGCGCCGCCGGCGAGCCCGAGGTTCAGGAGGCCGGCCAGACCGCCGCGATGAACGCGCTCGAACGCCGCCTCGACCAGGAGTTGGGGGCCCTCCGATGAGCGTCTCGATTCTCGAACAGGTGCGCCTCGCGATCCGGGCCCGGCTGCTGGAGCTGGTGACCGAGCGCGTCGCGTCCGCCGTCACCTGCCCGCGCCGCTACGGACGGGAGACGACCTACCAGGACCGCGAGATCGTCCTCCGTCAGATGGACGCGAAGACGATCGACGAGGACTCCGGAACGGGCCTGCCCTCGGCCGGCTGCAAAGGCTGGGAACGCCGGTTCTGGGTCTACTGCTGGCGACGCCTCAGCGAGACGAGCGACGACGAGATTGACGCGACGCTCAACGCATTCGTCGCCGAGGTCGCGGACAAACTCGACGACGTCGAGGCGCCGTTCGCCTCGCCCCAGTTCTACCTCGACGTCGAGGAGGACCTCCCCGTGTCCTCGCCCGACCGATCCTGCGACGGCCGCGCCCTTGTGCTGCACGTCTGGTACGAGCATCGCCTCGGCGATGCGTTCTCTCAGGTCTAGGAGTCACGATCATGGCCCAGAGCCCACTGATTCGCAAGCTCGAGCTCATCGCCGCCGCCGTCGAGACCACGCCCGGGACGGCCGAGTCCCTCGACGCCGCCGACGCGGTTGACCTGGTGAGCGATCTCTCGTTCGAGTTCCTCACCGAGAAGACCCCGCGCGAGACGCCCGGATCGTGGGGCCGCGAGCCCGGCGTCTACGGCGTCCGGACCGCCCAGCTCGGGTTCAAGCTGGGGCTGTCGTGCGAGAGCACCTTCCCCCGCGTCGCCGCCGTCTACCTCGCCGCGTGCGGCCTCGGCGGCTCGGGCGGGGGCGTCTACACCCGCGACCCGCTCCTCCCGCACGCGAGCGGCGCGACCGCGAAAACCCTCACCTTCGGGTTCTACCGCGACGGGAAGCGCCGGCTGTTCTACGGCGCGATGGGGAATGCGGTTCTGCATTTTCTCAGCGGACAGCCCGTCTCGATCGACTTCCAGTTTAAGGGAAAGTACGTCACCGGCGAGGCCGACGTGGCTCTCCTCTCGCCGACGCTGAACCGCCCGACGCTGATGCGGTTCGGCAACGCGGCCCTAACCCTCGGTTCGTACACCCCCAGGGTATCCAAGCTCGCCCTCGACCTCGGCAACGACGTCCAGCTCCTCGAGGACCAGAACGCCAGCGACGCCAGCGGCATCGCCCATGCGTACGTTGACGCATTCGACACCGTCGCCGCGTTCGACCCCGAGCAGTGCATCGTCGCGGACCACGATTTCTACTCGATCTGGGAGGCCGGGACCGAGCAGGCCGTCTCCTGGTCCGCCCTCGCCGGCGGCGCGGAGGTCGCCTTCGCGATGAGCGAGGCCGAGTACGTCAACCTCAAGGACGGCGAACGTCGCAACCTCTCGGTCTACGAGATGGGCTTCCGCGACAACACGCCCGACCTCAGCCTGACGTTCACGCCCGCCGGTTCGTAACCCGTGACGACGGCGGCGCGGCGCCGTGCCGCGCCGCCGTCCCCGACACCTTACAGGAGCCCACCCATGCCCCTCGCCCTCAGCCCGAGCGAAACGTTCGACGTCGCCCTCGACCTCGACGAGGCCATCCCCGAGTCCGTCCGCCCGACGTTCGAGTTCCGCTACCTCTCGTCTCGCGCCTACCGCGCGCGGGTCGCGCTGCTCGACCGCGTCGAGGCGTTCTACGCGCAGGCCACGCCGGATCAGCCGACGGACGTCTACGAGGCGCTGACGGGCGACATCTACGAGTCGCTCCGCCACCAGCTCGCGGGGTGGAAAAACCTCGGCCGGTCGTTCGACCGTGCGGACCTGGACGACATCCTGAACGACGCCGAGGCCCGGGAGCTGCTGGCGAAGGCAACGCGGATGAGTCGGCTCCAGGTACCGGAAAAAAACGACTCCGGGTCGCCCTCGCCTGGCGCTACGGGGGATGCTGCTCCGGTGGATGCCCCGACGACTGCCGAGGCTACGACCCCCAACGCGGATTCCAAAACGGCGACCGATACGAGTTCGAGTGTCCCGCCTGCGCCGGGCGAGACCCCGAGTGCCCCGAGTGCAAAGGGAGCGGACAGTGGGAGCTGACCGAGTGCCCGATCCGGTTTGCGGGGGACGCGGCGTTTGCCGTGATCGAGGCCGCCGCCGACTACGACCGGGGGATCCCGCCCGAGCCGGGGGGGGGCCTCGACCAGGCGCAGGTGTTCCTCGACGCCGCGAGGTTCGTCCGCGCCGACCGCTCGACCTGGGAACGACCGAAGCGCGACCTCGATGATCTGCTGAACGGATGACCGATGGCTAAAAAATCACTCGACATCTACCTGCGCGGCGCCTACGACGAGGGTTCCCTCGGCGCGGCCGGGAAGCGCATGACGCGCGAGGTCGAGAAGCTCCAGCGCGAGCAGTTCCGGATGAGCCACGACGCGCGCGAGTTGGAGCTGCGCGACGTTGACCAGCACTTCGCCAAACTCCGCAAGCGCTACGCCGAGCAGGCGACACGCTACGCCGAGTCCGACGTCAAGCTCCGCTCGCGCCGCGGCGAGGTCGCCGAGCGGGGCGGGGACACGGCAAAGCTCGACGCCCAGCTCGCCCGCAACCGCGCCCTCGCCCAGCGCAACGCCGAGGTCATCGCGCAGGTGGACCGCACCGCCGAGGCCAAGCGGATGGAGATGCAGCGCCAGTCCGCCGCCGAGGCGGGCAAAATCCGCGAGCGTCGCGCCGCCGACGCCCAGCGCCTCGACCGGACCGTCGAGGACTCGCGGATGACCGCCGCCCAGCGCGAGCTGCGCGACGCCCGCGCCCACTTCGCCGAGCTCCGCCGCCAGTACCAGGGCGACGCCTCGATGCGCGTCAAAATCAAACGGGCCGAGGCCGCGAAATTGCGCGAGATCGAGAAGCGCAACCGGCAGATGTTCGGCTCCACCGAGTGGATGGAGAAACTGTTCAAGGCCGGCGGGCTCTCGATCGTTCTCGGCTCCGGCATCTCCGCCGCGTTCCGCTCCGCGACCGAAAGCGCGCGCGCTCAGGCCTCGGGCTCGGCCGAGGAGATGATCCAGCATCGCCTCGCCGGACAGCAGGCCGCCGCCGAGGGCGTCGCCTGGGTCCCGCTCATCGGGCAGGCGCTCCGCGCGGGGGTGGAGTCCATCCAGGACCGCGCCGGTCTGGAGCGGTTCGGCCGCGAAGTCGCCGAGACGACGAAGGCCGTTCAGGAGGCGTCTCGGGCCACGGCCCGGATGGGTGAGGCTACCGAGCAGGCCCGCGCGCGCCTCTACCACCTCAGCGCCGCCGAGCAGGGCGCCGAACGCTCTCGTCGAGCCGAGGTCAAGGAACGCACCCAGATCACCGCTGCCGAGCGAGCAGCGGTGAAGGCCCGCTCGTCGGAGGCACAGGAACGGCAACGCTACGAACAGTCGCCGGACGTGCTCCGGACTCGCCAACGCGCCGCGCGCGCCAAAAAGTGGGGGTCCACACCCGAGCAGGTCGCGGAGATTCTCGCGGGTATCCCGTCGTTCGAGCGAACCGCGGAGGGTCGTCCCCTGGTCGAGAAGCGCCAGGCGGCCGAGGGTCGCCTGGCCGTCGCGCGTGGAGCCGCCGCCGACGCGCGCGCGGCCCGCCGCGCCGCCGACCAGCAGGCCCTTCAGGTGGAGCGCCGCGAGTTTGACCGCTCGATGGCCGATCGACTTGCCGCCGCCTCCGTCGGCCGTGGCGAGGGTGAGCGCCGGGCCTTCGAGGTCGCGCGCCTCGTGTCCGCGCAGGGCCGGGAACGCGAGACGTCCCGCGACGCGCTGGCCCTACGCAGCAAGGCCCTCGGCTCCGGCGAGGAGGGCGCGAGCGCGTGGCGTTCCCAATGGGAACGCGAACGGATGAAAACGCGGCAAGGCGACCTCAAAGGCGGCGCGCTGGCCGCCGAACGCGCCAAGGTTCGGCGCGAGTCGGCTGAGGCGTACCGGGTCGAGCGGGAGCAGGTGACGATGTTGGACAAACAACTCAAGAGGCTCACCGAAACCCAGCAGGCCGAGGCGGCCGCGCTGCGCGAGCGCCACCGGCTGGCGCGGGAGGCGCAGACTCGGGAACTCGGGCTCCGGACGATGCGGGCGGAGGTCGCCGG
>Ga0307928_10001912_pt1 | contig 15883 bp, 23 predicted proteins | sample AceLakmetagen232_FD_201815 | JGI IMG/M metagenome (GOLD analysis project Ga0307928, IMG submission 201815) | Saline water microbial communities from Ace Lake, Antarctica - #232 | ecosystem: Environmental > Aquatic > Non-marine Saline and Alkaline > Saline | place: Antarctica: Ace Lake... | reverse complement strand
TCTGCATTAGATACCGCATCAACTGGATATTTCATCAATTAACCTCTAGCAATTATATTAAAAATCTCTTTTTTCTTTTCTCTGATAATAGCTTCTAAATACTTTGCTCGTTTACCCTGCTTATGCTTTGCATTCATATCTTCGTGAACATAAACTGCATATTCAACACCAGCACCATAATGAACTATCACATCAGTATTAGAACCAGTTCCTTTTGAATCTGTTCTTGCTGTATTTTTTAAAGCAGCAGTATCAACGGGAACAATCTTTTGACTTTCCCGTTGTACATATAAACCAGCTTTCTTTAATCGTGTTCCTACATTCACAGCCTTAGCAGCAGTCACAGCCCTTAATCTGCTGAGTATTTTATTCACACCTGTAACTCTGATCATACTTGCCATTATAGATAAACCGATCTTAAATATTCTGTATTTTTTAAATTAGGAAGTTTATCAAATCTTCTTATTTCCCATGCACCTTCATTTTCTCTTATATTCACAGTATCAGTAATATCAGCAATAGTTCCGAGCATAAGCATTCCACCGATAAGAACATCACGATCAACATAAACAAGAGCCTTTGACATTCTACGTTCACCAGCACCATCTAAATATTCTTCATTAATATCTTCCCATCGAACCCGGATAGCAGTAGCACTACCGAAAGCCTTTTTGCCAAACTGATCTATTGAATCATATGGCCAATAAACGGCATCCTGTTTTCGCATCCGTGTTATAATGCTCATTTCAATTTCTTTTCAATATTAGACAGAATAACTGTTTGAACAGAAGCATTTTCTTTCAGTGCGGAAAGAGTATTTCTAAACTCTTTTGATTCATTTAAAGCTGATACACAATGGATATCAAAATCTTCTCTTAAACGACCAGTCTTTAAATTGAAAGTTTCTTGCATAGTTTCTGTTTTAATCTCAACAGCAGTAATAGCAGCAGTTTGTCCACGAGCATTCCAACCAACTAAAAATACTCCAGCAATTAATGCAAATAAAGATCCTGCTATTGTAATTACCCATTTACTTGAACCCATATAATTTTTATCTTGATCTTCAGTAGTTTTTCCCATCGGTAGTTCCTTATTTAATAATGTTTAGGTGTCCAATGTAGTTCCCATTTCATCCTCTGTTTTACCTAACCAAGTCACTCCGGGCGATCTTTTTCTTCCCTTTTTCATCATCTCATTTAAAGCAGACAGACCTCCGTAGAAGTCTAAAGTCATCGCCATTTGTCCATAATGAGAAGTTGCAAAACCAAGATCAACTTTAGATTGTTTTCTTTCTGATACTGTTCCTGCTCTTTCTTCAAAAGACCTCATTTCTCTAACCGTATAAAAATGGGCAGCTAACCATGTTTCAATTATAATTAAATGAGCAGCCGTATAATCAATTGTTAAATTAGTACAGCACTGAGTCACAAGAGCATTAGCAGCAGCAATAAAAGGAGTTAGAACAATAGCAGATTCAACATCTATTATACCTTCAACCAATTCATCTGTAGTTCTAACAGCCATTTTATTCCTCTATCCTTACTTTAGGATTGCAACTGAATAGTTTCAATGCTATTTTTCTGCAATAAAATTCTCTTTTGTATCCATCGCCAGCAGAACTCGCAACAATTTTACCATTCGAAGATATTAATCTCCAACGATATTCTTTTCTTTTGTCTTTGAAAAATTCTAATTTATACATGTTTCTCCTTTTCTGCATTTCTTTCAGATTGATATTCGTAAGCTTTCCATATCAGTATCAATCCAGAAATTATTAAAACTACTGTGAATATCCATTCGCTATAATTTACGAAAAACAAAATAGTCACTATCCCGCCTATACAAGATGCAGGAATAACCCAACCATATTTACTACGAGTAAATCCCCAAAAAGCAAAACCACCGACCATAGCCATAATGAGCCAAACGAACAAAGATCCACTTCTTTTAAAAATGTCACTGATCATTGCTTGTTTAGTTTTCATATTATCTGCTAACTGCTCAGTAATTATGTCGGCAGCTTTTCCAGTAAACATATTGCATCCATTTGGATCTATTGATGGTATATTTACATCGTTCAATTTAATCTTAGCAGAGGATGGTTCTTGACAACCAGTAATAAATAAAACACCCAATATAAAACAAATCGTCATTAAAGTTTTCATTTTAATTTCCTTTTTTCCAAAACTCTTTAACACCTATTTTTGGAAACAAATTCAAATCACTATCATCGGTAATATTACTTATTGATACATCTGAATATTTACTTTTCAAATCATTAGCTATATGTTGAAAGCCTTGTAGAAACTTCGGGAATACTTCTATGCTTGGCTTATTCAATTTGTTATCGTGCCAATTGTTTCTTCCATTCTTTCCCAAATGCATATCAAAACCAAGAAGAAAGATTTGTTTAGCACCTAATAACACAGCTAAGTTTACTGCTGATGCACCTGTATTGTAATTCCAACCAAGACTGTTTTTATGAATTCCAGAAGCTTCTCTTTGCATAACCCATAACCAAGGAAATTTACTTTTATACAACTTATTTGCATTAGTAAAAACTGCTCCTTTGTAATGGACTAAATCACGCCTGTGTAATTCGAACCACTTAATGTCACCAAAAATACATATTTTACAGATGTCAATTCCATGTTTGTAAGCATCATTACATCCAATTGTATTTTTGTTTTTAAGCAAGCTCCAATCAAACCGTTCTAATGACGTTCCGCCACCGATGATAAAAACGTCCTGATTATCCCAAACACGTTCAGGTATCCAAACAGGCATTAATCTTCATCATCCAAATCGTCATCGTCCTCAGCATCGTCTTCTGAAAGTTCATCGAGAAAAGTTTTGACTTCCTTTTTACGGAGTTTCTTTTCATTCAAAACTTTATTATCATCAGTATCGATAACTGTATACCATTTTGACTTTTCAAAGACCTGTACATCTAATTCTTCAGCAACTGGAAAATCTTTTGTTACATCTTTTCCATACTGGGATTCATCAGAAACATCCCCAGTATCAGATGAGGGCTCGGAAGTTGCGGCTTCTTTACCCTCATCTGCAAGAGGAGGAGGAGATATATTTGGTCGAGCCCTGAGATTAGGAATCTCAACGCCAGTGTCTGTAACTTCTTCATAAACTTTTTCAAACTTGCCACGAAACATTTCACAAAGATCCATAGAGGTGTCGATAATGTCCCCTTTATGATAAATCTTGTTATTCTGTACATGACTGCCACCTTTTAATCTATATTTCATAATATGTACCCTTTCCAAAATAAAAACTTTTGCCTTTGTCTTATTACAATTTAGAAATTAAAATTCTTAGGTAGTGCCGTGGACAATTCCAGTATTACTATTCTGGTCAGATCTCAGTTGAGGAACCATAATCGCCATGACTTTGAAATTCTTCTGAAGACCACCAACAGTATCCCATTCGACTGTAGTAAGATCCATTCCGATAACTTCACGAACTACATCAGATGTCATCTGAACAAGAGCAACGTCATAAGTACCTGTAAAGTAATCAAGAGTTTTAATGTCTGTCAAGCCTTCTACTTCTTTCACTCTGTTACGGATCGTCTTATCAGAAGCGGCTTTATAATCGTCATCAAGATACTGATCCCATGCAGAAGCAACATACAGAACGAACGGGCCGTAATGATAGGCATTTCTTGATTGCTGCATCATCGCCATAACTTCGGTCAAGAAAGTATCGCCAGACCAACCACTTGCTGTAGGAGCAGTAATGGTCTTTGTTAATCGGCTCGGGAAATCAGTATAGCCATAAATGACTCCGCCGCCGAACGAATACTGATCAGCAACAGTACTAACACCGATCAGAAGTTTCTCTGCCTCTTCTGCTACCCTACGAGCAGCAAGTTCTGCTGTAGTAGTATCAAGAGGAGATCCGCCGTTACGACTTGCCATCAACTGACGAGCAGAATAACTAAAGTCCTTATGGATAATGGGAAGGGGTAGATTAGTCAACTCGAATACCGGACGATCATTAGCATTTTCTCGCAGACCATCCATACTAACGGATGCAGGAGTAATGTCACTCATCGTTTCAGTTTCAAGAACTGTCTTTCCCATACCATTCGGAATGTTAAAAGTTAAGCCGCTTGATCGAAGATCACCAACTGCTTTCAGACGGGGCTTGGCAACTTTAACGATTGCATCGTCAAGAACTTTCCAGTCATCCTGTCTTAGAGTAGCAGTAGTATTCTCAACCGGAACAGCCTTCAATTCGCCACCTTGGTTGATGGTGATATAGGTTCTGCCATCTTTACCTATGTAAGGTCGAAGGCTGCGAACATCGAAATTACACTGCAACATTTTGCTTGCAACGTCTCCCGTGGCTCGCCCATTATAAATATAATCCATCGTCTATCCTTTCAATTAAATGTATTTTTATTTTAAACTGTCTTATACAAAACCAAAACTGTTGCTTTACTTACACGATTCGGATAGGAGTGATAGTATCATCAGAATCACTGCCAGTTAAATCACAAGCCTCTTCAGCAATACCAATAACAACTGCCAAAGTATCACCACTTTCAATATCATCAGTAGCTTTAATTTTTCCATTACCAGCAGACATAACTTTCTCACCAATAGAAAGATCCTGACCGTCTTCGAGTAGCATATTCATTACTGAACCTTTTGCAGGAATGTAATAAGTAGCCTTTGTATCAATTGTATAAACGGTATCTACAGTATTGCCTTGAAGAGCATCTTCTCCGACAACCAAAACTTCATCACCTAATGCTCCACCCTCAGTAGCATGAACAGCAATCTCACCTGCACTGGTAAGATAAACCAACATACCCGGATAAATACCCGCTGCAGATGCAACTGCTTCCTCGTGTCGAAAATTACCTTTTGAATGAATACGATTTGCTGTCATCTTTATTTCCTTTCACTTTTAATTACATTTGTTTGTTTTTAACAAAAACACTTCTTACTTTTAAATCTTCTTACTTTACTGCTTCATCGTAATTCATCGTTGGCAAATCCATAGGAACTTCTGCATTTACTTCATTAACAATTGGATCACCCTGACCGGAATAATCAAGATTTAGTACTTGCTGTTTCTGTACTTTTGTATCAGAAGCAAGTGCAGCCAGATTCTTCAACTCAGGAAGTTCTTTAACTTCAAGTTGCTCTTTCGTAAATGCATTCTTTTTATTCGCAGTGATGATTCCTACCATCTGTGCTTTGTCAGCATTATAGGAAGCAAGTCCACTCCGAAGCACGCCCTTCAACTCATTAGGAACTTTGTTTGCAATATAATCTTCAGCAGACATATTCTCAGCAGGAGCATCAGATGCTTCAGCAGCCGCAGCATCAGCAGCAACCTCTTCAGTAGAAGCAGTTTCACTTACTTTAGTTTCTGCAGCAGCGGGAGCCTTAGCAGGAGTCTCAGCCTCAGCAACAGGCTCGGCCTTTTCCAAAGTGTCCTCATTCATCGCCATCAACAGTTCACGATCTGCTTCTACCCATTTCGTTTTGGTATTAGCAATGAGTCCATCTACCAATTCTTTTTTATTCATTGTAATTTCCTTTCTGTTATTAACAATATTATTACCTACAAAAGAACCTTCTTTGGTTCTATATTCCGTTACACGTTTAACTTCTTCTTTATTGCCTATAAAAGAAGCTGAACTATCTTCTATTTTATATCCTTGTTTATACAATGTACCCTTATCATCATATACAAAGAAAGTATCATAAATATCTTCGATCCAAAGTTCATTACCATTCACTTGCAGTAATGAATTTAAAAGAGTCCGTACATTATCAAAACTCATTTCATTAGTGATGAAATTAGAAAGTGTGCTATTCATGCGATTTATAATGTCATTCTTATTCACTTGCAGATAATCTCTTACCGTCTCACTATCAATAGAATCAAAAGAGACTGATACTTCTTTCTTCTCAGCATTCAGTCTTAAGAACCCTGCACCGTCTTCTACAGAACAAGCTCCTTTGATGTCTGGAAGTAATGCTAAATGATCTGGTCTATAATTACGTGCTATCTGATCGTAATGCTCACCATTCCATTCACCTTCTACTTTTTCATTCTCAGTAAACAATCCAGTTGACAATTCCATTGTTTCATTCTTCTCAATGGCCTCTGAAATACGATTATCTACTTTATCCATTCGGTCTTTTTCGAGCCATGCTTCTGCTTTGAGTTTTCCGTCTTTATAAGTGGTGTTCATTATCACACCAACTTTTCTATTGCTTAGAATAAGAGGATCGCAGGCACTGACACCCTGACCATTTGCTTGGGGATGATATACAACAACAGGTTTGTGATTCCACATGACAGGAGTTTTTGCTAACTCATCTGCAGGATACAATAAAGGTCCTCCGCTTCCCTCATGCACTCCTTCTAATAGCATAATCATGGGTGCTACAAGATAATCCCGACCTTCCATAGTATCATTTCTTACCACTCCTGTGAAATTCGTAACTATTTTTTGGAATAGCATACAAAGCCTCTTTAATTGAACAATAATCTAAGATTAGATTTAATCATTAAGGCTTATATAGCATAAATTACCCGAAATGTAAAGGGTATTCTTTAGAATCACTATCTTGTAAGTCTAAAGAGTAGTAAGAAAGTATATAAATAGAATTGAAGGAGAATTGTTTACAAATAACGACTTAAGGTTAAATCGTATTATGTAATATAGAAGGATAAAAAACTTTTAGAAATGTAGGAATTTATTAGAATTGAGGCTACTTTTTAAAGGTAGCCTTAGATTTTAAATTGATCTTCCCATTACAATGTAAATCCCAGTGTCGCAAACAAATGCCTCTGTCTCGTTTACTCTTACTTGCTGAATAAGTCATATCAGCATACTGTCTACATCGTTTGACTTCGCATATATCAGAGGCTCGTGTTCTCATTTTTATTCACTGCCTTTCAGGGCTATATCCCTTTGTATTCTTACTTCATCTTCGCCAAGAGCATTTTCTGCAATGGCAAAATATATTTCACACAGCTTCGATGCCGCCTCGTTCTCGGCTTGGAGTTGCTTAACTTGCTGAACTAAAGGATTTTTATCACATACCTGGACGTGTTCTCTTATTTCTTTTGCAATATCATCAGGCAAATCTTTTGCCGCCCCTTTATGTTTCGGCCATTCTTTCCAACAATATGCACATACTGGTGTTGTTCCCATATTCATCTTCATTCTCCTTTCAAAATGCATCTCTGCATAAAACTATAAACCAAATAAACAGATTCAATTTCCTTAATAATCTCATATCTTATCAACCTTATCAAAAAAAAATAGCAGGGTATGCATTAACATTTATTTCTAAAAAACATACACATTGTCTTACATTGCATAAGACGTAGTAATCAACAACGATATGTATATATTGTATTTCACATATTGACATACCCTACTATATTTTAAATCCAACTTATAATCATTTTAGAATCAAACATATTGGGCATTTATTTTACAATTTTGACATGTTTCTCCTTTCCTGCATTTCTGTTTCTGTTTTACAATCTTCTTCTACTGAACATATGCAGCAGTTTCTCATTATTCTGTCAAACTCTATATATTTACCAAAACAATTTTTGTTTTTGCAACGTGTTATTTTATCATAAAGTGATTCCATTTCTGTTCCTTTCTATGCAAGATTTCTCTAAACTTTTATAGTCCTAAAAATTGTATATATCATCGAAGGTGCCATATTCACCATCATAACCAGCTGATATAAGAATATAAGTATCCACTCGATGAGGTCTACTTGATGAACTGATCTTCTTATTACGGATATTTTCATAGAAGAACTGTGAACTTGGTATTTCATCCGCAAGAGTCGGACGGATATCCCCTTGTGCAATAGTATGTGCATAATCTGGATCCCACGGCAAACCTAATAATACCAATTCATTATTATCCTGATAATTGTAGATATTATCAAAATCTTCATCAGTATGTAATTTCGTTTTATCATGACTGTTCTTTGCGGTGTTGGCCTTATAGTAAAGAATTGGCATACCTATCTTTCGCCCAGTTCGCTGATTTCGGACACGTTTATATACATCACACAATACATTATTTGCGTCCGGAAAATTACCAATAAAACCTGCTGCTGCAACTGCATCTATACCATATACTTCAGTCATTGGATATACATTGGAGTTTTCCAATGGTAGGAATGGTCCTATCCTCGCCTTTAAGTTCTTTTTATAATATATAACTTCCTCATCCAGCTCTGAATCTGGACTCGAAGGATATAAATTTAGTAAATTGTCTGCACTAAAGCCATCCCTTCTAAAAATCGAATCCGGATGAAAACCAAGCAAGTCTTGTCCCATCATCGCTTCGGCCAGTTTTTCTGCTCCACAATAAAGTTTACCAGTTAAATCAAATTCATCAGAGTCAGGCACTCTCTCCGTCTCGGCTTCAAAAAGTACAAGTGCCATGCTAATACTGTGAAACTGAGCATTCTGCTGTACCTTTTGGGCGTATTGCCTAACTTTTTGCATTGCTGGCACAAGCAGACCTATCAGAATCACAATAATACTCATCACAGTTAGAAGTTCAATAATCGTGTATGCCCGCCTTTTACTGATTGTTTTAATAGTCGGTTTCATATTAGTCTCCTTTTTCATTTCCTTTCCTTTCCTTTATAAAAGACTGGGCTAATCACATCTGATCAACCCAGTCCGCCAGCGGAGTAAGAGGGTGATGTCTTGCTCCCATTATTTACTTTTAAAATGGCGAACAAAAGTATCTACTTTTTTCGGTCGGATACCTCACCATCATTCCATTGTCAACTGTTCGCCACCCTTTCAAGGAGTTTCTTATTTAATCTTTCTATATCTCTTTTTAAATCGTCCGCTTGTGCTTAATACTAAAGACTTTCTTTTGGGTTTTGCATCATGTGGGTTTAAATTAGCATGTCTATGTTTCATTTTATAACTCCTTAAATAATACCATCTCTTATCCAAGCCTTCAGAGAAGCATTGCTCTACGCTGTCGTTGGTGTACTTGGGACAGCCCAATACTAATTCTCATTTATCTACTCATTTTATGATCCTTTCAATTTATATTATAACAGATAGTGATAACTTGCTATCTTTGATCCTGAACAGGATAGTTTTAGTAATTCCAAATCATGCAATGCTAAAAATTACCGTCATCACTATCCAATACCATGACTATATTATTCCTTCTCAAACTGAATGCCATGATCACCATCAATTGGCTTATCATGTCTGATGTCACCATCAATAATTTCAATAGGAATCGAATTAGGAAAAGCTTTACACGTATCATCTATGTCATCATTATAATGCTTACAGTACACGCAATTGTAAGCCTCATTATCTAATGCTTTGAGAATACCGTCTTCAGTATTCTCTACTTCATGCATCACATCGGGATTGATTAAAATTTTCTTTGCCATTCTTTTTAACTCCTTTCTACTACATTATCGTAAAAACTGTCATTAATCCACAATAAAAATTTAAAATTTTAAATAGTATCTACTTAGGAACGATCTTTATTGGCAACTCACCAAAAGCAACGTCTGTATTGTAACGTACCCAACTCTTTGAATACTTCTTAAGCTTATTAAACGAATTAATGTTCTTAAGGCCGTGAGAAGCTTGGTATAAAGGCTCAACGTACCTCTGACCTGTGCCATACATTCTTGAGATTGCTCTGATCATAGCTTTCTCTAAAGAAAGATCAGCAAACGCAATTTGTATATTATATCCTTTTGCTTTAAATCTCTTTACGATGTCACTTATCTTATCATAGTTTTTCATCGTACCATCATAGAGCAAATTCTTTGATTGTTTTCTGGCAAGAATAACAGCCCTTTTAATTATCCTATCAGCTTCCTTTTGATATGTTGAAAATCGCCAACCTAAAGTCTGAAATCCATCATGCTTTGCAAGCTTAAGTTTTATTACGTCACTATCAATGTGAATGTATTTCATTTTCCATTTAGGAAATGCTATATCTAACATCGAGGACTTCCCGCTGCCCGGGTAGCCTCCTGTAAATAATGCTTGTGGTTTTTTAGAAGACTTGACAGAGTTCACAAGATCATTAATGAATTGCTTATGCAATTGTTTTCTTGTTCTTGTAACTGCTTTAGGAATGTTTTTACCAAAATAAGTATCTATCGTTGCAGGTGCTTCTGATTGCAATGTTCTATTTTCTAATATGTCTGTATATATTTGAGCCTTAGTTTTGCCACGAAGTTTTAACATGGCTTTTGCTTCTTTTGAATTCAACTGAATAGCATTATTATATGCATTAACTCCTATTTTTGGAGGCCTGTAAATATCTATTGCTAATTTATCTGTTTTTCTTAATGCTTTTAATATTTTAGCTTCATCAATAACAACAGATTTTGGAACTGTTAAACGAGCAGTAGAAGGAGCAATATCTTTTCCTGCCCATCTTGAACGTCCCCATATTTCTGCAACAGATCTTTTCTTAATGTTCTTTCCACCTTCTCTTAAAATAGATTTTCCTATTGCAGCATCAGCTTTCTTACCCCACAATTGACCTTTCTGTTTCATACTTTTCTGTGCTGGGATCCACGCACATCTACAATTAGGATGTCGTGGTAATAAATCTCTTGCTTCATCTAAAGGAATCACAACGCCTTCTAATTCACCACATAATGCACATACTCTTTCATCGCCAGCAGTTGACCATTCCGCCATAAGACCAACTTCTTTTTCTCCCAACTTTTCAAAAGCATCCAATTGTCCTTCAGCATGGGCTCTAATGATTTCTGTTCTTGCAATTACATTAGCACGTGCCTTTGTCATCTGAGAAACATTTAGTCTTAATGCTCTTGCTATTTTACGAGGACCATATCCTTGTGATAAACCCGAAGCAAGTATTCGGGACATCTGTTGTCCCATTGCATCAGTCACGCCTTTCAATTCCGTAAAAGATCGAGTAGCTAATAATTCTATTTTACGCAGATTCTCTGGTTGATTGAAAGCAGTTCTTAGAAACTCAGCTTGACCCCCTTGGAATAAGGAAGGCTCACTGGCCAACGTGCCAGCCCTCAGATCTGTATAGGCTCGTAAGCTTCCTTTACGATAGGATGATTCGATATATTTAGCAGTCCACGGCTTATTTGAAACTCCTCCTATTGGTGTTAAAATCCCTGCATTGACTTGTTGTTCCAGCCATTTTCTATAAGCAGTAACTTTTCCTGCATCGGTATTAAATCTCCATGCTTGTCTTGCTACCTGTTGATTAAAAGATATTAAAGGATTCTCAATTAAACCAAAAGCATCATCATCAACCACCAACTCTTGTATTGCTTTTGATAATGATTTGAATCTTCTCTTCATATCAGCAATAAATTGCCGCTGAAGCAAACCTGTTCTTGTCGGATCTTTTCTTAATTGATTAGCCATTCCAGATTTCTTTTTCACTCCTATTTGCAAACTCTAATAATGTATTACCTAAAATACGAGCCTCCTCTGCTGTTAAAGGTAATAGTAATTTATGTCTATGTTTAAATTCTCTTATCTTTATCCAAATACCAATCTTACCCATGTAAGCAACGTGAACTTTTAAATGAGTGCATACATTAGGACTTCCCTTTCTGAATATCAATCTATCCTTTGTTTTCTTAATTGATTGATTAGCCATTATCCCGTTCTGCCTGTACCCTTTCCTCTGCCGCCACCTTTACCGCCACCAGGACCACCTTTAGAACATCCACCTTTATTTGTGTTACGACCACCACCAGTTCCTTTACCAGCACCTTTTTTAGCTCCATATGCCATTTTATTTTCCTTTAATTAAAAAATTGATTAACCATGTAACATTCTTTCCGAAACCCTTTTAGCAGTCAAGCTATCTTTATTCTTTATCAGTTCTTCTACACAAAAATCCATTGTAACTTTATCTGCAAAAGTCTCATAATATATTTTTACAGAATCATCGCAAGGTATATCTATGACGATTCTGCGAATGGCCAAGTCTTTAGGAATAATACCTGCATCTTGTAAACGTCCTCCTATATCACGTACTATCAGTACATCTGCCATTATTTATTCTTCTCCTTTTTAACTACCACTTTTTCTTCCGGCTCTTCTGGTTCTTCTTCTAATCCTAAAAATCCATTCGCTGCTTTCTCAATTGCTTCTGCTTCTTCGATAGTCAACTTTAATATAATAGTAAGAAATTCCATCGGAGGTATCAAAGCATCGACACCACCCTGCACATACTTGCTTAATGCTTCTGTCGTGCTCTTGGCAACTTCTGCTTTATCTTGATCTGTAGGAGCATTCAAATCAGGCCAATCTATTATATAACCATCTTTAATCTCAGGTAATACTCCAAATGCTATCATCCTATTTACAAACGGTCTAACTATATAAGGAGAAGCATAATTTTCTTGTCGTTGTGATACCCTCTTATTCCATGTTTCTATATCTTGTGTTGAAGCAAGCTTTGCTTCTTCAGTTCCTAAAAAGATTCTATAAGGTATTCCTAAACTAACTGCAATCGCCCGCATGTTCATTTCAATATGCTCTTTCGGGCTTGCTACCTGCGGTGATAAAGACTTAACTTGGATACCTTCAGTTGCAAGGTATCGTTGCATGCCATTCATATAACTTTCAACTTGATCTTTTAATTTGTCAGTATCTAAAGCAATGTCACCGGGCTCTGGTTGTGTCTCGAAAGACAAACCGGGAAAGCCACCTTTCCAGAACATCTCACCTGAACCACCAAAGATTTTTCTTAGATCGAGTAAATTATTATAAACAGGTTCCATCCTTGGTGTTCCCAACACTTCACTCGATTCTCGACCATCAGCTATATGAATGGCTCTTGTCCAATGAATGATTTGTTTTGTAGAACTACTGGCAGTTCCGACTCCTTCCATTTCTATTGAATATAAAGTAGGAAGCCCGTACCTCGGACTGGTTATGTTTGCTTCTTTTTCTTTAATTTCAATAACAGCTTGATCAAATGCTTTTAGATATAACAATTCATAATCATTCTTACCAGTAGATTCACCTGTGCTTAGATCAATACCAACAACGGGTTCATTTAAAGGCTGACCATCATTAATTCCTAACAACAGTATACCATATTGACCTATACCGCTTAAAGAATCTACTCTTTGTAGATAATGACTAACATTCGAATCTTTTTGCAGGTCTTTCCATATCTTATCAAATTCAGAATCTTCTGCTTCTTCTCCTTCATATACAGTAGGAGGCATAGACCATGTTTCTTCAGGGAGTATTTTCACAATCCGCTTTGCTACTCCTAACCTCTTATACATTAATTTATAATCATCAGTTGATATTGTATCAGGGTACCCACACTCAAGATTAATATCTTTACCGGGATTGAGAAGTTTATTCAACATGTCACTCCGAAGCAAATTTGCATTAGCCGTAAGCATATCAACTGCTGCTTTGCGTCTTTGCTGCATAGCATTTATTATGACTTTGCTTGTTGTGCTCTTATTCACTGTTTTCTTTTTCTTTGCCATCGTTTATTCCTTTAATCTTTTTCTTCATCCATTTTAACCAGTTTCCAACATAAGGACCTGATGATTTATATTTCTTTCTGAGTTTCTTTAAACCCATAATACCAACCTTTTACCATAATGCACCTGCTCGTTTGACTGCTTTAGTTAATTGATTGAATGCACCACTTGACGCATCTACTTGATCTTTAAATTTAGAATAAGGAAAGAAACTCATCTCACTTAAATATTCTACATTCCAATCTGCTCTTTTAATATACATATTTCCCATGTTGACTTGTACTGATAATGGATCTGCTCTTAACTCTTTAGAACTATCAGCACCTGAAGGTTTATCTACTCTTACACGCCAACCTGCTAAGTTCTTAACAGTACCCTCTGCTGATTCTTTACCACCACTACCGGGTTCTTGTTCTACTCCAACTAATACAGCACGACCATCCATTATAGCAGTTCTCTTGATTAGGGATTCCCTTGCTGATGAATCCCATCTGCCACGAATGACATCTAATATCCAAAATTGTTTCTTTAAATCTTCACCCATCAATAAGCCTACTGTAAAGGCTCCTTTACCACCAGCGGTGCCCGCTTTATCCCAGAAACGTATTCTCTGTTTCCATTTCGTTGGCATCGCCTCTTCTATTTTAATCTTCAGAGTTTTGAACATGCCACCACCTAAAGGAACCGGCCATTGTAAAAACTGTCCTGCATAGGCATATTCACCCTTGGCTTGATTTTCAAATAATACCTCCCTGCTTAGACGTATAGGATCCATTAAATCATTAACATAGTGTTTAGATAGATTTTTTGGGTTGATCTTATCGGTCAATTCCGCAGGGAGGCATATGTGTTTAATCTTTAAATCTCCACCGTCCATTCTCTGAACAGTTTTTGCTTGCTCTATTAAATTTGCAGTACAATCATCTTGATGTAATCGCTGCATTATTAATATCGTAGGGACAACTCTTTTATCTACTTTACGAGTAGGAAGTGTTTCAGCCATCCATCTGTTAGCTGTTTTTAATTCTGCTTCTGATATTGCTTTTTCAGGATCAAGCGGATCATCTATTATTAAAAAATGTCCATGCATACCTACAACAGAACCACCAACACCGACTGAGTATCTACTTCCTCTATAATTATTCATGAAATAACTTTTAGTGTTCTGATCTTTTCTAAGTTTAATCCTTGGGAAAACACTTCTATACAAATCACTTTCGATCAAGTCTCTACATTTTAAAGATAAGTCCATTGCAAGTTTATCAGTGTGACTACCTCCTATTATTCTTGCTGAGGGCATGCGAGTCCATATCCATGCAGGAAACATTATAGAACATGTAAGTGATTTTGTACTACCTGGTGAGATGTTTATTATTAAATCATACTTCTTAGGTTCATTCCTGAATACTCTTTCTGCTACTATTTGTAGTTCATCGCATAAGTATTTAATGTGCCAGTTCCATACTGGTTTTTCTGGTACTATAACATTCCAGAATTCTTTTACAAATTCATAAAAGTCTTCTTTAATTATACTTCTCAACACTTCATTCTCATCGAACTTTAAACTGTTGAGTTCTTTTCTTTTTTGCTTCGTAAGCATTTTAACAATTCCTTTCTAACATCCAATGGTAGTTTTAATCCGTCTACACTCACAATGTTCTGATCAACTTCTCCTGATAAGTTCATATCTACTTCTACTTTTTCATTATAACCTCTGTCCCTGTTATATGTTTTATTTGCAAAGATAGTTGCTGAAGTATCACCACCTGCTATTAATTTACACAAGTGATCTTCGAAGAAGTTCTTTTTATGCCAATTGATTTCTTCTATTAAGGATAGGAATATAGGATCTTTTTTCCATTTTTCGAATGTGGCTTTGCTTAAATTAACTTTTCGTAGTGCTTGTGAGATTGAGAAGTTTGTAGAAGTCCATGCATAAATGAATAAATGTTGCCTTACTGTTTTACCTCTGTTTGCTAATATTGCCTCGATTTTTTCAAGACCACTTTTCTTCTTATCAAGTTTATTGATTTGTCTCCATGTTTTCCGCAACGTATAAGGAAGCCTTTCATAAACATAATCGCGGAAGTTGTATGCTGTTCCATTTGTTCCTTTGCATTCTTTTCTTCCTTGAGATAATGCTAACTTGAATTGCTTTTTCTTCTTCTCCCACAGTCTAAAAGTTGCAAGTGAAATACCCATGACTTTTGACATTTGCACTTCGGTCATTCCGCTTTTGGATAAGTTATAACTTTCGATTATGAACTTGTCTTGCCATACTGATCTTCCCATGTTGTTCCTTTCAAGATGTTATCTATTATCGTAGTAAAATTAGGAAATACAAGACT
>Ga0307928_10001911_pt1 | contig 15884 bp, 38 predicted proteins | sample AceLakmetagen232_FD_201815 | JGI IMG/M metagenome (GOLD analysis project Ga0307928, IMG submission 201815) | Saline water microbial communities from Ace Lake, Antarctica - #232 | ecosystem: Environmental > Aquatic > Non-marine Saline and Alkaline > Saline | place: Antarctica: Ace Lake... | reverse complement strand
AGTGAATCTTAAAAGTATTAAACATAAAAAAACATGAGCATCATAATTTGCAAATATTGTGGAGAACCAATAGACACAGATGAGGACACAACTCATGAAGAGGAGTGTGGAGACAAGCCTACAGCAGAAGAGGTAGAAGAAGCAGAGGGCATAGAACAATATGGTATTAGAAATTAAACATTATAAAATGAACGACAAACAAAAATTAGAATCATTACTTAGCCAGTTACTTGACCTAAGACTAGGAAAGATAACACAAAGTATTATAATAGATAAAGGAGAGTTTGCTACATTACTTGAAGATTGCGTAAACCTAAAGATAGCAGAGTATAATATGATAGAAGAGAAAGAAGAACACGACAAGGAGATAGAAGACATGATGCAGGCATCCACAATCATACACGCCTTTAATGAAGGAGCAACTGTTGAAGAAATAGCACAAGAAACAGGATTGTCAGAAGACCACACCCAAGATATTATTGACACTTGCAAGCAAGAAAGAGGTAGTAAGATGCAAGTAGAAGAAGACGAGCAAAGAGAACCTATTGAACCAACAGAAGAGTCAGGATTATAATTAACACCCCAAAAGGGGAATAAAGTATTATGAAATTTATAAAATGGTTACTTTTAACCGTAGGAGGAAATATATTAGTAGCTGGTGGCTCAATTAGTGAAGATAAATTTTGGTGGGCTGTCGTATTATATTTTATAGGCTGGGGAGTTGTTTTTTTGACAGTAGAACTACTAACAGCACCTAATACTAACCCTTAATATATAAAGCTATGGGAACATTAAATTTAATATCGGCAATCGTAGGGGGAATGACAATTATAACTTCGTGTATTGCTCTTAGCAAGAAGGATTATGTAGCATTTGTAACCTTTGTAGGTCTTAGTGTTCTTCTTATAACAATAGCATTTGGGATATATTAAAAACCACACCTCTAATACCTTACAATAGTAACTAAACAATAAAGAAGATGAAGAAAGATATTAAAAACATTTTTAAGAACTACTGGTATTATTGTGGTGTTTGGCACAATGCAGATTGTCATTTTATAACATCTGATTGGGGAAATTGTAATTGCAAAACTGGAAAGAATAATCAAAAGATTAATGAGTTATTAAAAACCACACCTAATACTAACTTAAAAGACAAATAAACTATGGTAGAAGAAAACAAATGTAAACATCATTGGGAGATAGAATTTGATAAAAGCGACATATCTTTTCAAATTCAATACAGTTTTATAATAAGATGGCAAAAAGAACACGGATTTGATTACGAAGAAGCAAGGGCAGAAACAAAGCATTATATTAAAGAACTTAAAGCCTTCATCTCACAAGAAATCAAAAAAGCTAAGGAGGAAAGAGATGAGGAGATAATAGAGTGGGTAGAGAAAGAAGCATTTGATGGTAGAGAAGAAACTGACTGTTATGTTGTAATCAAAGAAGACTTAATCAATAAACTAACTAAATAACAATACTATGACAGAAATATGTAGAAGCTTTAGCTACAAGCATAATTGTGGGAATTACGAATCAAGAGACTTCTTTTGCTCACAGAAGGCAGAAGTACCAGAGGAGGAGGCAGAAGAAACATCAAAAAGACTGCACCTATTCTGTAAACAACAGGTTATGAGAGATGTAGCCCAATACTTAGCAGAGAACAGCGATAGTGCAGAGATACCATTAAACAAAGGATAATGGAGATTATTGTCTATATAAATAAAGCCGAGTTAGTAGAGTGTTGGAGGAAAAGCTCAAAAGCGACAATAGAAAAACCAGTAGACATTGCCTATTGCTACGGAGATTGGTGGCTTGATGAAGCAGAGGCAAAAGATACTTACGGAAAAAACTCAAAACAGATAGCAGTTAAAATAAAAGTAGAATGACAATAGATAAACTAATAGACCACAACTTTAATAAGCCCAAGGACAGAAAGAGAGAGATTGGTAAATATTGGGCATCAGATATATTCGCTATACGTAAGGGCTACACCACAACGGGTAATTTTTTTAAGCAAAAACCAATAGACGGATACGGGCAATTAAACATATTCTGGGGTAATGCAGGTGAGGAAGAGTTAGGGAAGATACTAAAGGAAGAGAACGCAGACTTTATAACACAAGAGAGATTAAAGATAGAAATAGATGACTTCCAGCTTACTGGCAAAACAGACTTCTCTTTCCCCGCATTCATATTAGAGACCAAGTGCCCAAGAGACTTCACCAATGAGATACCAGAGAAATGGTGTGACCAGCTCGAATGCTATCACAGAGCAACAGGCAAACCAGTAAAGCTAGGTATATTAAATAAAAACGGCAATAATATAATTAACACTTACTCTTATAAGCCAGATGATAGTCGCTGGCAGAGTATACAGGAGTTACTTAGAGAATTCCACGCAAAATTATTAAAAAAAAATAAAGATGACTAAACCAACACTATGCCCACAATGTAAAGACCCTAAGCTTACATTATGGAACAACAAAGGAGTAGGAAAAAACAATAGAGACTACGAAAATTACAAATGCAAATGTGGATACCTAAAATGGATACCACAAGAAGACAAACCTGCTTCCACAACACCTCAGGGCGACATCTCAGAAGCCTTAGAAGGACTAGCCAAAAGAGTAACAGCACTAGAGTCAGAGAACAGAGCAAAGCAAATACCAGATGGTGTACCAGCAGAAGGAATGCCTAACCCGCTAAAGGACATGCCCGTAATAGAGGACGATATAGACGCATCTAAGATACCTTTCTAGTATGAAGAGGACTTATCTCAAAAGAGTTGGCTCAAACCCTATGAGGAAGCTCAAAAAAAAAGCAGATAGGGTTATGCAAGACTATTACAGGAGAGAATTCCCAGAGGAGAAGTGTTTATTATGCGAGGATTTAGCGACAGTACGACACCACTTCATCCTTAACAGTATGTCTAATAGACTAAGGTATGACCCTATTAACTTCATACCTTTATGCAAAGGGTGTCACCACAAGGCTCACTTCAGTAGCTCTAATGAAGTAGGTGCAGAAATCGGGCAAATAATGGGAGAAGAGTGGTTAGATGCTTTAAAGGAGGCAAAGAAAGAACACCTCACCATTACAAAGAAATTTTTAGACAAAATAATAACACAATATGAGTGACAAACAAATAATCACCTGTCCCGTATGTAATAAGCCATTGCTTAAAATCAGTGGCGTAAATATAGATTGTGAGATAGAGATTAAATGTTGCAGTTGTGAAGAAGACACAAAGATTATGCTACGGCTTGAACAAGATGGCTGGAGCAAATATACTAAGCACGAATAATAATTAATTAACCATAATTTAGAGCTAATCTCTACGGAGATGGACTTTTACGAAATTCCAATTGCTTAACAGCTTTTGGTTTTTTCGTATGAACATAACAATAAGAGATATAGAGAGAATAAAAGAAGAAGTATCAAGCTTAGACAACCTAGAAGAAAAAGACTTTGAGTTTGGTAGAGACTGTAAAGAGATTAAGAACGTAGTAACTCAATTGGAACTAAGCATAGCATTCAAAAAACTGGACAAACAGGAGAGAAAAATAGCTGATATGATAGAGTTTGGGTACTCACAAAGAGAGATAGCCAAAGAATTAAAGGTAAGCTCAAAGACAATCAGGAAAACACTTGACAAGATACGTGATATAATTAAGTAATGGAAACAAATAAGGGAGCACAACTTAATTGCTGTCCTTTACCGCCCAACGCCTCTCAGTAGGCGTATTTTGGGCATAACCTCTATGCAAAACGTACTTATTTTTGATATTGAAACGAGTCCAAACTTAGCTTATGTCTGGGCAAAATACGAACAAAATGTGTTAGCCTTTGAAAAGGAGCGTGAATTAATCTGTTTTGCCTATAAATGGTTAGGACAGAAGTCTGTGAAAGCCCATTCTATCAATGAAATGACAGAAAAGGAGCTTGTCACCCAATTACACGACCTATTTGACAAAGCAGACATAGTTATCGCCCACAATGGAGACAATTTTGATATAAAAATGGCAAATGCCTTCTTTATCAAGCAAGGATTGAACCCACCAAGTCCATATAAGAGCATAGACACCCTTAAAATCGCAAGAAGTAAGTTTAAATTCAACTCAAACAAGCTCAATGACTTAGGAGATTACCTAGAATTGGGGCAAAAAGTAGAGACAGGAGGATTTAAGCTATGGCTAGATTGCCTTAAAGGAGACCAGAAAGCATGGGCAAAGATGATTAAATACAACAAACAGGACGTCACCTTATTAGAAGCAGTATACAACAAACTATCCCCTTGGGGAAAAACACCACCTATAAACAGAGGCATGAACTGCCCTAACTGCAACAGCGACAATCTACAAAAGAGAGGTTGGAACATTAACCTAGTATCAATGAGCCAAAGATTCCAATGTATGTCATGCGGAAAATGGTGCTCGTCAAATCGCAAAATAAAACATCAACACAAAGAATACTTAAAACAAAATGTATAACAAACAATACTACGAGGACAAACAAAAAGATATTATAGAACAGTTGAACAAGCTTGTTGATAAAAAAGTGCAATCAGACTATGAGTTCGTAACAGAACACGCAAACCTAGTTAAGAAGCACCAAGACATAGAAGCTACCATCGTTGAAAATTCGGAGGAAAAAAAATCAACTGACAGTAAGCCAGCCGATAAAGAAACAGAGTCAACCAAGAAGGAGGAATAAATTTTAGCAAAACCAATTTGGTTGTATTTCTCAGATATGAAAATCCAGTTTGGTTGTATTTTACAGGTTCATAAAAACGATTTGGTTGTATTATTGTGGTTCAGAAAATCAAAATTGCCACTCACATCATAACTTCACCCGCACCTTTAAATATTTCGGAGCAAACAAAAAACCCCGAGCAAGTATTAACGGGGTTAATTGGTAGCTAGTTGTTATCTAGCGATTGATTAACGATTATTTTTCTGTTATTTTATATTTGAAACCATCATTTGACGAACAATAAGTATCAAATATTTCTTGTTTGTTCTTTCCAGAATATACACAGGAAGAGCAAAATTTATTTTCAGAGTTATAAATTGCAACCCTAAATTTTATTGACTCTTCACCTTTCTTCTGTAACTGTTTCAGCACACTTATGGCATTACGCTTTACAGTTTCATTGTTAGAGCTTAAAAGCTCCCCTAGAGTTATGTTAGTATAATCCATATTAGTTAATATAATTACTAAAATAATTATACTTATCATTTGCATCATTCACGCCTTTGATATACCCCAGCATTTCCCATTTATTGTTAAAATTTAGCTGTTTAGGGACGCAATGACGATTGTCAAAGATGGTTATACTCTCTGTACCTCTTATATCTTGTTTGCCGAATTGTACCTCTATAATCTGTTTTGAGTCGAATCTATCGGCAAAAAGTTGCATTTGATTGCGATAATATTCTTTATCAATTTTTGGCAACCTAATAAGATTTAAAATTTTCATATTATTTTGTAAAAGGACTGACTACACTTGCTAAATAGTAGCCTTAGCCTTGCCCTCATAAAAGGACAAGATAAAACTGCTAATCTTTAGGCTTCAACGCAATTTTCAAAATGTCTGGCATATTTTTATTTATGCCATCAAGCCATTTTTTCAAAAGCTTTTTAAACAAGCGTGCCCTGACCTTCTCTTTCTCTGTAATTTTTGACGTAAGTTCTATCTTCATAATATTTAATTATTAATCTTCTTCCCAAAATTCAAGTTCCTCATCATCTTCTTGCTCCATAACTATTTCAACCTCATGTAATAGTTCATAATTTTCCATCTTCTTTTAATTTATTTACTATTTCTTCTTTACCGTCTAAATAACACTCTCTACCATATATTTCTGCGTATTGCATTACATCTGATGCTTCTAACTCTGATAACCATCTATCAAATGCGTCCTCAAATTCATCTTTTGTTGTTTGCGATTCTATCGCAAGAAAGTAATTTTCTAACCACTTCTCAAATGTTTTTGTCATAATATTTATATTTAACTATTATATTGCTTACATACTTCTAGCTCTGCCTCTGATAGATAACTTGTGCCATACACAGAGACTATATTTCTTGCTTCTTCTTCTGAATAGCCCTTGCAGTCTATCAAATAATTTATAAGGTTTATTTTTGTCATAGTATTTTATTTTAATTATATTATACCCATTAAAAACAAAGTGATTAAAAGCGTCAAAGCGACCGCAAACAGTAACACCATATAAACTATTATACATTCAAGCAGGGTCAAACTATCATTATAATCACGCTTTACTTTATCAGTCATCTCCTTAACTATTACTTTTCTTATTTTATTCATATTACTTTAGTTTACTTTAATTATTATTTCAACACCTGCCACCGATAACATTAACGCAACGAATAAAACGAATATAGCTATTAAGTGAACGTTTGCAATAATTTCTGCTGTTTTTACTGTCATACTATTTAATAGAGCTTATTAATATCTTTACCCTACAATTTAATACTATCATACTATATCAAATCGTGTCAAGCCCTAACAACATAAAGTTATCCACACCCCTAAACATCATATAAAATGGCAACAGCTAAACAAAAGAAAGCTATCAAAGAAACATTGGAAAACATAGGAAAAGGCAAGCCTGTAATAATGGGCAAGGTCATGGTTAAGTCTGGATACTCTGAGAGCATGGCAAAGAACCCTAAAGCATTGACTAAGTCTAAAGCATGGATGACCGCATTTAAAGAGATAGACTTTGGCAAACACCTTTTACAAGTAGACGCAATGGCAGATACAGAGAAGAACGAAGACAAGGACAACGCCTTCAAGTATAAAGATATGCTGTTTAAACTAGGCGACAAGTACCCTAAAGGAGAGACGAAGATAGTTGGTATATTCAATAAGATAGAGCAAATACAAGAATAGAGAGCCATTTAAACGGCACCTAAGCAATTAAAACACTAGTACTTGATACATTGTACCAATAGCCCGCACCCATTAATATACCTTATAGGCTAGTAGTATAGAGTAGAGATACTCTTCCCCAACCTACATACTACGCACACGCACAGACAACCATACATAAGAGAACAGAAGATACCCATTAAAAAAACACCCTATATAATACCTTATAGGCTGTACCAAGGGGAAACAGTGTCGCTTAACGTACATTAACCGACATTAAACGCCCTATGGGGGGGTAGGGGTGGAATGATTTAAAAGGTTATATATAAACATACTACCCTTGCAGAAGAATCCCCAATAGTACAATACGGCACTATAAAATCCCGCAGAATCCGCCAGAAACCCCTTTCATACGTAACAAAAAGCCCCTAAAAGCTCAACCGTAACAGTAAATAAACGTCAAACGTAACATGAAGTGTAAGCAATGTAATCAAGACTTTCCAGCCAATAAGAACAACACAAGGTTATTCTGCAATGACGCCTGCAAGGTCGCCCACAATCGCAAGGACGGTGCTGCTGACCCTATGGATGGTATTGCTCCCTTAAAGGTGAAGCGTATTCCCCTAGAGGACGTTTGTAGCCCCGAGGAGCTCAAAGAGTACCCGAATGAGTGCGATACCAAGAAAGAGTATGCTGAGTCCATTTACAGGCTAGAAAACAACGCATTAGCTCTATTAAGAGTACACGGTATCTTTATTCCTAATAAGTACAATAAAAACCCATGAACTACACATTAGCTAAACAACTTAAAGACGCAGGGTTTCCACAGAAGGAGAATGGTGATAACTTTGATTCAATGGTAGCTGAGGGATACCCAGCGACCTTGGCTATAGAGTTTGCAACAAAAAATGTTACTTACCTTACCCTCTCAGAACTTATAGAAGCGTGTGGAGATGGGCTAGATAATATACGAAATTTGGGGAATAACTGGTTGTGTAATTATAATGATGAAATGATAGATGCTGATATTTCTTCAGAAGGCAAAACCCCAGAAGAAGCAGTAGCTAAATTATATATAGAACTAAATAAATGAATCTACGCCAAAAAATAATAAAAGCTAGTTATGACGCCAAGGCTTGCCACATAGGTTCAGCACTTAGTTGTGTTGAAATTATGGAAGCAATAGAGGAGACTAAGGAAGATGCAGAATTCATTTTCAGCAAAGCATCTGGTGTAGCAACCTACTATTGTATGAAACACCCCTTAAAGAAGGCTACAGAGCTTCTCAGGAGCTATCCATTACCGAGTAAGGAAGGAGGATTAGTGTGGTCAGGAGGGTCATTAGGGCAAGGATTAAGCGTAGCGTGTGGAATTGCTCTTACAGGCAAACGAGTCTACGTATTAATGTCAGACGGTGAACTACAGGAAGGACAGACTTGGGAAGCAATAATGTTCGCAAACCACCACAAACTGCCACTAACAGTAGTAGTAGACAGGAATAGACTACAGGCGTTAGGAGACACAGAGAAGATTAACAAATTAGAACCATTAGAAGAGAAATTCGCTGCATTCGGCTGGAATACAAGGAGTATAGACGGACACAACAAAAGAATGCTAACAGAAGCTTTAAAGGTCAAGTTAAAAAAGCCACGAGTAATAATAGCTAACACTATTAAAGGTAAAGGAGTAGATTTTATAGAAAATAAATATGAGTGGCATTATAAAAATTTAGACGAAAATGGATACAAGAAAGCAATGGTTCAACTCAATACTAAATAAGGCACGTAAAGATAAAGATATTGTTCTTTTAGTGGGTGACTTAGGTTTCTCGTTTTGCGAGGAATTTGCCAAGGAACTACCTGAGCAGTTTATTAATGTAGGTATTGCAGAACAAAATATGATAGGAGTAGCAACAGGACTAGCGATAACTGGCAAAAAGCCATATTGCTACAGTGGAGCTGTATTCCTTAACTACAGATGTTTGGAACAAATCAGAGATGCTTGGTTACAGGGACTTGACGTTAAGGTGGTAGGAACAGGAGCTTCGGGATTCCTAGGCTTTACCCACAACTTCCAAGAGGGAGAGAGAGAACCACTTAAATATATGAAAGGTAATAAAAATTATATAAGATTATGAATAAAGAAAAAGAATTTGAGATAATGTATAACGCTTTAAGCGTTGGCTGGCATCTAAGAAAGATAATGGAGATAGAGCCAGATATTGTTAAAGATGAAAAATTATATAAAAGATTTATTGCTTGGTTAGACAGGCATGAAGTCAAACCAAAATGAAAATACATTCAAATGAATTTAATTATAAGGTAAGATATTGGAACCCAACTCTTAATTATGAAAAGATTAGATTTGAAATTTTAGAAGCTATTGATAAAGTATTACATTCAGGAAACTATATATTAGGAGAAGAAGTAGAAAGGTTTGAAAAAACTCTTGCAGAATTTGTTGGAACAAAATACGCAGTAGGGCTAAACAGTTGTACTGACGCACTATATCTTTCCTTAAAAGCACTAGGAATAGGAAAAGGAGACGAAGTCATAACAGTTTCTAACACATTTGTTGCTACTATATCTGAAATAGAAAGAGTCGGTGCCACCCCAGTCTTAGTAGATATTGGAGAGGACTACTTAATGAATATTGATAAAGTAAAAGAAGCTATTACCGATAAAACAAAAGCCATTATCCCAGTACATTTATCAGGAGATATGGTAGATATGACTGGATTGTTAGACCTACCAAGGAATATACCGATTATTGAGGATGCAGCACAAGCATTGGGAGCAGAAATGTATGATTACAAGGCTGGTTCAGTCGGAGAAACAGGATGTTTTTCCTTTTACCCAGCAAAGATATTCGGAGCATACGGAGATGCAGGAGCACTTACTACTGATAGCAAAGAGATATACGAAAAGGTTAAGCTATATAGAGACCATAATCTTATAGGTAAAAAAGCAGGAGCTACAGATTTTGGAGTTAATTCAAGATTAGATGAAATCCAGGCAGCAATATTGAATGTTAAGTTCAAATATTTGAAAAACTATCTATTAACTAGAGAATGGGCTGCCAAGAAATATGACGAATACCTTAAAGGAACAAAACAGATTATATTACCAGTTAAAAGAAGCGGCAGAGTTTGGCAAGATTACATAATAAGAGTAGAAAACAGGGATAAATTAGCAGAATTCTTAGATAATGAGGGTATCAAGGTAAGGGGACACGACTTGTTCTTAAATCACAATTATCCATTATTTGACAGAACGTTTGATTTACCCTTAACAGACAAATATAACGAAGAATTTTTAAGATTACCATTTTCAGCAGATATTACAGAGGAAGAAATTGAATATGTTTGTAACAAAATAAAAGAATTCTATGTTTAGAGTATTATACGGAGGGTGTTTTGACCTTTTCCACTGTGGACACCTAAGAATGTTCAAGAAAATCAAAGAAATGGGTTTCCATCTGACTGTATATGTAGCATCTGACAAAGAAATAATAGAGATAAAAGGAAAAAAAAGACCTATAATACCTGGAAAAGAAAGAGCAGAGATGTTAGAAGGATGTAAATATATTGATAAGGTTCTATATTCAGAAGATTTTGTCACTAATGAAGAATGGATTAGGATATTAAAACCAGATATATATATACAGAATTCAGGAGGATATAACAAAGAAGATGAGGATGTTTGTACACAATTAGGAGTTTCTATATTAAAATTACCTAGAGAAATACCACCGTCTAGGTTAGATACAACTAAAATAATAAAAAAATGCAAGGCATAAATTATATTTTAATCAATAAGAGAGGCAAAATACTTTTACAGAAAAGAGATGACGTGGACTTCATAAGATGTCCTGGAGAATGGGCGATACCTGGCGGAGGGATTGAAGAGGGAGAGAAAATTATTGATACTGCAGTGAGAGAAGTTGTTGAAGAAACAGGGATTAAAGTTAAAACTGTAGATTTCTTATGCGACCACGAGTATACTTGGGGAGACAAAAATAGAGTGTTTATTATGACAGGAAGTGGGAAAGTCAACTCATCAGAAGGAAGAATGGAGTGGAAAACGCTTAAAGAAATCAAAAGTATGGAATTAGCAGATAATCAAAGCGATATTATAAAGATATTTGAGAAAAGATGATTTCAGACTCTAAATTACAAGAGATAATAGAATTTTATCCACATAACAAGCAAAAAGAGATACTTAAATGCGACCAAAGAGAAATCATAGTATGTGCAGGTAGGCGTTTTGGTAAATCAGCAGTATGTGGCTATATAATAGTAAGAGAACTACTTAACGCTGTACAGGAAATCAAAGATGGCAAAAGAAAGTCTTTTAAGGTTTGGATAGTAGCACCTACATACGAGCTTACCAACAAGGTATTTGAATACGTAGTTAAATTCTTGCTGAAATTTGATAAAGGTTTCGGACAGTATATCTCAGGAGGACAGGGCAGACCTGGACAAATGAAGATGTCAGAAGGAATATGGATACAGTGTAAATCAACCACAGAGCCTATGTCACTTCTAGGAGAAGAACTTGACTTAGAGGTCATAGACGAAGCCGCACTTATCCCAAAGAACATATACAACCAATACATTTACCCAACGACTATTGCTAAGAGCAGAGACACAAGAGTAATAATGATTTCTACACCTAGAGGTAAAAACTGGTTTCAAGACAAATTTAACATATTAGAAGAAAAAGGAGCAGCATTTCAATTTTCTACACTAGACGGAGTAGAGACAGACGAAGTAAAACTTGAAGAAATAAAAAGGACAACACCAGAAATTCTATTCAGACAAGAGTATATGGCTGAGTTTGTATCTGACGCAGGTACAGTATTCAGAAACGTAGACAAATCAATAGCACCATATAGAGAGCAAGAAGGTAAGAGAGGAGGCTCATATATAATGGGAGTAGACCTAGGTACTATAAATGACTACACAGTTACTACAGTAATAGATAGACAGACACACGAAGTAGTCCACTGGGATAGATTTAAAGGAATAGACTACACCCAACAGAAAGACATGATAAGAGCTAAGGCTCTACGATATAACAACGCAAGAGTAGTTATAGACGCTACGGGAGTAGGAAAACCAGTCTATGATGACCTTAGAAGCTCAGGAGTCTTCGTAGATGACTTCACCTTCTCAGGAAAGACTAAAGAGGAGCTTGTAGGTAGATTGATTGTCTTTATAGACGAAATGTACCTAAGAGTACCAGATATACCAATATTGGTAACAGAGCTTAAAGCATTTGAATACAAATACATAAACGAGAAAACAGGAGAACTTTTAAAAAATACTAAATACAGTGCTCCAATAGGATTTCATGATGACGCAGTAATGAGTTTAGGACTAGCAGTGTGGGGATTGAACTTGGAATTACCCTCACAAAACGACCCAATAGCACAAGAACTTAAAAAGGCAAGAAAGCCTATAAGAAAAACACACATTTAATTCGCCACGAATTATGGCAACACTAGATTATGCCACAGGTACAGACAGCAATATTGCGTTCTCATCGGATACAGTATTAGCTGGACAAACATTTAATACAAGACCAGCTTCTATTACAGGAGTAAAGTTTTATCTTAAACAGGTAGGAACTGCAACTGGAGCAATGTATGCTCAATTATATGCACACACTGGAACTTTTGGAACAACAGGAGAACCAACAGGTTCAGCATTGGCAACATCAGACACAGTAAACGCAGGAACATCAGTAGTCTCAACAGACTATGGAGAGGTAGAGTTCACATTCGGTACAGCTTATACATCAGAATGGAGTCAATATTGTGTAGGACTACATTACAGCAGTGCTACAGACGGTAGTAACACTATCTATATGGGTAGAGGGTTAGCAGAGGGACACCCAGGAGTAGCATTTATTTTCACAACTGCTGGAAGTTACACTACAGACAGCACAAATGATGCAGGTTTTGCAGCAATAGGAACATACTCAGCAGCAGATGTACCTAGAGGTGGTGGAATAACTATCCAAGCTAAGCCAAAATCAGTCAGAGAAATTCTAAATGCAAGCCAAAGTGCTATGAAAACACAGAAGCAGGTAATGAAGAATCAAATGATGGAGAGAGCAAGAATAGCAAGAGCCGAAGCTATTAGGAACCAGAAGAAAATTAAAAGTTTGAAAAAATAAATTCGCCCAAATTAATGTCACAAATAGTAAAAAAAGTAAGTGGTTCTTTAACAGGAGGAACAAGGGTAAAAGACCCTAACCAAAAGAATGTACCGTTTGCAGGATTCGCAGGTGAACAACTTGCATCATTCCCTAAGCCAACAGCACAATGGAAAAAGAATCCAAACAGAGCTTACAACCCAGAGTTAAGCCGAGGAGACGTAGGAAGCAATAAAATTTAATAGCCGACCACAATGGATGCAATAGAAATAACAAAACAAATCAAGGCAGAGATTGACTATTGCGAAACAACTGGTATTAGCGTTAATCCTGCGTTTGCAAAAACACAAATTAATGTTATTAACTTAATAGAAAAATATTGGTTATCACAGTATCGTGATGGCAATGAGGACAGTTTTGGGAATCCAAGACCATTCTATAACATAAGCACTTTTCCAGTTGATATAGCATCAAAGTTAATTGAATCCGATGTAAAAGATATTAAGGTAATTTCAGAGAATGATAATTACTGGACAGCTTTCTTTATGCAGAAAGAGCTACACCAATGGATGAGTGATAGGTACTTCGGTAACTTTTTAAACAAACTAGCATACGACTTGCCTAAATACGGGCACACAGTCGTAAAGAAAGTAGGAGACAATATAGAGATAGTGCCACTAAGCAATCTAAGGTTTAGACCAGATGCAAATTCACTAAAGGATATACCAACCAGATGAGTTTGTCTTAGAGGCTAAAGCGAGAGGATGGGAAAACGTAGACCTAGTTGATTTAAAACCATTTGAGGTTGAAGAGAATAAAGATGCTTATACGGCTAACAAACTTGCTGTATTTGAAGCATACTTCCCACCAGGATTCTTAGAAGACACAGACAGTAATTATTTCATAGCATCAGGCGATGGAGTAATTCTACATCATACCAAAATGGATAAGTCTCCCTATAAGGATATTCCTTGGGAGAAAGTAAGAGGTAGGACACTAGGAAGGGGGCAAGTTGAAAAACTATTCCCAGAACAGATTTACCTTAATAGAATAGCTTCTGACAAACAAGATGGACTAGCTTACACTTCTAAGCACTTATGGCAGACAAGAGACAACACAATAGCAAGGAACTTACTTGCAGATACAGAGAACGGAGATGTCTTAGTCGTAAACGATGAAGTTAAGCCAATAGCAACAGAAGAACGCAACCTTGCTTTCTACAACCAAGATGAATTCAAATGGGAGAGTAACGCTATGCGTAAGACCTTTACAGCAGAGCAACCACAATCTAAGTCAGTACCAGGAAATGCAAAAGCACAAATGGTCAACTTCCAGATTCAGTCAGGTTACTTCAAAACAAAACGAGAAGAACTTAACAACTTTATAAAAGAAATTATAGTTGATTGGATTATTCCAGACTTTAAAGGAGGAAACAGAAAAGAACATCAAGTTATTATCAGAAACATTCTTGCAGGAGATGCAGGTTCTAGCAAGTTATTCCAATTAGTAGTTTCTCAAAGGTTAGAAGAAAGGAAATTAGACAGCTTGTTAAAGGGCAAACTAATAATGCCAGACGAGGAGCAAGTATTGAAATCAACAATAGCCGATACTGTAAAGGATGAGAAGATTAAAATACCAAAGGGTATTTATGAAGATGTAATGGAAAGAATTGAGATTGTAATCGGAAACGAAACATTAGACCTAAACGAAAGAGCACAGAGTTTAATGCTACTTTCAAACATGGCTAACAACAATCCAGGTTCATTTACCCCTACAGAAATGAAAGCTATTAAGCAGAAGCTTATGGAATCAGCAGGATTCAATCCTCACGAATTAGGAGGAGACGAGCCAATACCTTCCATACAGGAACAAATGCAACAGCAAAGGAATGCACAGCCAGGAGGTTCAATAGCCAGCCCACAAGCGGCACAAGTTCCACAAATTAATCAACAACAAACAGTAGCATAATGAAATTTACAAAAGAGGAGTTAGCAGTAATAGGAAGCAACAAGATTTATATCGCTAGTATTCTTAAAAAGAAATACGATGATATTATAGCTTCTCTTTTGATAGAGAAAGACCCAATAAGAAGTGAAGTGTTAAAGTTATGGGCTAAAGAGTGTACAGAATTGATACCAGCGTTAGATAACTTAACATCAGACAAACCAGAATCCGAGCCACATTCAGGCATCTAAATAGTCGTTAATGGGAATAAACCCGTTGTAAAAATTAATTAAGTAACTAAATACTATAAAATGAACGAAGAAACACCGGAGCAAACAGTTGATGAAATATTAGCTGAAACTCCAGAGGAGACGGAAACTCCACAAACCAATGAGGAAGTTGTTGAACCTAAACCAACACAGGAGGAAAAACCTGAGAAAGATAAAGAGTTCCAAAGTATAGAAGCCCAGAAGCAACACTTCAAAACAAAGGCTGAAAGACTTGAGAAGCAACTTAATGCAAACAAAGTTGGTGGAACCGACCCTATGGAAGTCGTAAAACTTGCTAAAGCCTTAGAAGGACGAACTGAAGATGAAATTGATTTCATTACTAGGAACGCCGCAACTGCTGATGTCAATGACATTATTGCAGCTTCAAAGGACGAGTGGGTAAAAGACGCTATAGACACAAGGCGTAAGAAAACCGCCGATAAAAACAAAATTCCTGGCTCATCTTCACCCGATTATTCCCAGCCAAGCAAAGATTATCAGGACATCAAAAAGATGTCTAAAGATGAATTCAGAGCATACGCAGAGAAACAAGAGAGAGGAGGGAACACAGGAGTATAACTCGCCACAAATAAATGACACTAG
>Ga0307928_10001910_pt1 | contig 15884 bp, 17 predicted proteins | sample AceLakmetagen232_FD_201815 | JGI IMG/M metagenome (GOLD analysis project Ga0307928, IMG submission 201815) | Saline water microbial communities from Ace Lake, Antarctica - #232 | ecosystem: Environmental > Aquatic > Non-marine Saline and Alkaline > Saline | place: Antarctica: Ace Lake... | reverse complement strand
CATTATTAAATTTTCTAGCTGTAGGTGTTGGATTTAAAATACCATTTGCTAATACAGATTTATCTGTTTGAGTTCTATTAGCTCTCACTATTGAAAAACCAGATATTTTATCTTGAATTAAATTTAAATTTTTTAAAGTAAATCTTAAACCAAATGTTTTTAATTCATGAGTATTAGTTTGACTTATAAAGTTATTTAAATTGTAATCACTATCTGTAATATTAGAATTTCCTGGTCTAATTGAAAAATGGTTTCTATTTTCTAAATCATCTATAGTGCCTTTATTAAAATTATCTGGAAATCTATAATCAGCAATCCATTTAACTGGATATGGAGCTCCATATTTATCAAAAAACTTTACACCAAACCTATATGTTTCTCCTCTTTTATATCCTTTTAAATATGCAGATACTTTAGGAGATTTATAATTAGAAATTTCTCCTGTAAAATTTACAAACTGGTTATCTTCTAATTCTATATCACCATCGAAAGTTTGTGATTCAGAAGCGTTATCACCAGAAAAAGGAGTAATTATAGTTTCTATTATTTCATATTCAACATTAACGCCCCATCCACCAAGTCTTTGTGAACTAGGATCTGTAATTGGACTTGGATTGTATACTTGCAATGCTTCATTTGAAAAATCAATAGTACCTTCATCATTAAATCCTCCTATTAAATTATCTTTTTTAGTAATCCATGATGGATTTATACAATCAGAAGTTTCTTGAGGCATTTGAATATCACCATCATTATATTCAAATGTACCTATACCATTGTCTGATATATTATTATAAACGCTACTTACCCAATTATTAATATTACTTCCTGTAGTTGCTTTTCTAAATGATAAAGCTCTTGCATCAAAATCTAAATCAGTATTTTTTGTTTCAATACCAAAAGCTATAAGTCTATTATCTTTAACTGCTAAATCATTTGCAGATACAATTTGAGTTGCGGTATTATTAAGTTCTAATACATCAGCTATAGAAGAATCACTACCTGTAAATGTATAATTTATTGTACCATTTTTAGGAAGTTTTATATCACTATCTAAATATATTTCAGGAATATTTTGAAATCTATAAACAACACATGCAATATCAATAAATGAATAATTTGTATCTAAAGATTTTAATATTAAACTTACTGATTTATTAAGAAGAGTATTTTCATCTTGAATTACACCTTCAAAATTACCTGTAAGTTGATAAGGATTATCATCAGTTAAAGGAATTAAACCTGTTAAAGGTGCATATTGAGTTTTAGCTCCGGATTCAGAAATTAATCTATAAGTAAATTGAACACTGGAGCCAGAGGGTAATTCACCACTACTTGTTACTTTATCAACTTCTATTTTACCAAATGATGTAAGAGTTTGTAATGATAATTGACCTATAGGTATGTTTAAAGAGAATTCATCATATATATTTAATGCTCTAATTGGGTTAGAAGCATCAGTCCAATATATAGAACCATACTCGTTTTGAACCTCTACTACTGATTTAACACGTCTAATAGGTTTATCCTTAGATAATTTTAAAGGACCATTATATTTTAAAGTATCTTGCGTAAATAAAAGATTTCCTTCACTGTCTACATTGGTTATAGTATCTGTAGTTTCATCGTATAACGCTAACCATATTTGTCCCCAAGTATCTTCAGATGTTGTAAAAATTATAAAGTCATCATTGAAATCACCACCCCCTATAATTTCAGGTGAATGAGCTTCTTGTGTAGAAATTGAATAACCTCCACTAATTAATGTAAAACTATTATTTTCAGATTCATTATTAAAATTAATATAAATAGTAGAATAATCAGTTGAAAATTGTATGAAAATATCATTGTCAAGAATTCCTTGCGCAAAATTAGCATCTGCTAAAAGAGCTAAATATACTTCTTGAACTGTAGTACCTAAAATTATTGCAGCAACAGGAACCTGTAAAACTCCATTAGTATCTAAAAATGTAAATGTAAAAATACTATTTCCAGGTTTTAATTCTGTAATAAAATGTGTTTGAGGAATTCTAGGAATACCAAAGACTTCTTTAATTGGAGACACTCCATAACTATTACCTTGTTCGGAAGTAATTACTTTACCTTCACGTAATTCAAAATATGTATTCGGTGGCATTTTATGAGGAGCTATGTCCTTATTCATACCACCTTCCCAGGTGTTAACTTGATTATCTTTCATTATTTAATATTATAACCTTTACGTTGTTCTGATGATCCAACACTTTTACCTGTGTTACCTCTAGTATTAAAATCTCTAAGAAGTTTAACCATAGAATTTTTAATAGATTCCATACCATCTACGTTAGGCATAAGAGCTTTAGTTTTAGCAGAGTTAACATAAAACAACCAGTCTTGTTCTGCAGCTTGATATACTCCATCTCTAATTTCTCCTATCTCCCACATGGGTCGATATACCATATACTTAACGTAAGACTCTATAGCTTTGGCATAGCGTTCATCATCTGGTATCATTGGATACCCTTTATCATCTGTATATAAAGATTGAAATTTAACTTCTATAGTGCCTTCTTTCATAGTGTCTATATGAATGATTGATCCTTTGATACTGTACTCATGTGAATCTGAATAAGTATCTTGACCTGGAGCTAAGTTAGTAGAACCAGAGAAATCATTAGTAGACGATCTAAGACCTCTTCCAGAACCAGGCTCCCTAATTGTTTCTATTGACACAGGACTACAAGGAAGCTTTCCTCTATAAGAAGCTATTGGAACTGTAACAAAATTATCTTGATATTGAGGTTTGGCCCCTATTAACAATAAAGCCTCACCGATATATTCAGCAAGGTCGTATTCACTAACGTTGGACTTTTGAAATATGATAGAGTTTCTATATAGTCTTTCAACTATAAACTCCATTGATTTGTAATTACCGTTTAACATAATTAAAACTTTTTTTGTCGATTAAATCTTGTATAGAAATCTACCTCATTATCTTCATCTTTTAATACTGTTGCTAACAATCTTTTATTGGTTCTAGAAGGTATAAATGAATAAGCTGATTTACATCTAAAATTAGCATCTCCTTTATCCCAATACCATCTATGTATATATTTTTTAGTGTGATGATTAATGTGTCTTATTAAAATCTTTTTTTCTTTTGCTTCAGGATTCTCATCCCATAAATCATTTGTGGCTTTAAAATCTATAGGGGCATTAGTTTGAACAACTCCATTAACATCTACTTTAATTTTAATCTTATTCTTTCTTACTCCTATAGTTCCAAGTCTTTCAAAGAGTATAAAATCTTCTCCTTTTAAAATATCTTTTACTATTAATTGGTGAAATTCTTTAACAATTTTATTATACTGTGAAGATGTTATATTGTATTTACTATCTTTATGTACTTTAGATTTAATAGAAGCTTCACCATTAACTTTTATAAATTTTTCTTTAAAATACATATGGCAATAATATTCATATATTTCTTTTATACCAACATCTTGATTATATCTCCTGTGAGTCTGCTTCATCATTTTTAGTATCTAATACACTTTGTTCTACTATGGCAAATCGCTCTTGTAGTATTTGATTAATAATTGCATTTATCATCCATTTTTTTACAGGATATTTAGTTTCAATTCCATAACAAGGACTGCCACCACAATCTCCAAAATCAGATACGGTATCTGGGTCTTCAAATACACCTCTTATATTAACAACCTTAAGTGCTTTTGCAAGAACATGATCTTTAGTTATTTTAATATAAATATATTCGTTTAAGTAATAAGCAAAAACTTCTTTAGAAGCAAATCTTCCAGCACCAGACCATTGAGCTTGTTTATATGGAACAACAGAGAAGCCCCGCGAAATGATTTTCACAGGACCTACTCTTGTTATCGCCAGACCTAAATTTGTAATAATAGGGTTGGGTATCTTTTTACAAGTTCTTAACACAATACACGAGGGCCCGCAATCCGCGTCAGGAACTTTTTCTAAATCAACACAACCTAAGTCTTGGATGAAATCTTCATCCATAGCTTTCTTTTTATTTAACTCATTTTTTATAAGTTGAGCTCTTGTGTAATTTATCCATCTCTTTACTTGAGCTGTAGATACATTATAATCATCAACCCTTTTGGCTTTAACTATACCTAGAATATCTTGTGCTATTTGATTTAATGTATCCATAATTTATTTATTTAATATTTCTTGAAAACGTTTTTTACCTATATCCGTTCCAAGATCAATCCATTCAACATCACCCTGTTTAGTATTTATAATACGTATACCACTTTGTAATTTTTTATCCATAACTTTAAAGTGTAATATCGGTTACTCTTGGTTTACCATCTTTAGATTCAAACAACATAAATCCTGGTGAACAAGAAAATCCTAATGATTCTGAATAGAAGTTTCCTGTAAATATACTAGGACATACATATGCTCGATACTTGGTTGCATCAGCTACAACAGTTGGTGTATTAGTTTGTTCATTTTTATGCCTACTATGAAGATGACCTGAAAGTATCATTGTAAAGTTGTTTCTATTCTTTCCATAATTTAGAATAAGAAACTCAGGGTTCTTTTTAATAAGAGGTAAATGCCCATGTGTCATTATATAATCAATACCATCTATTGCAACAGTCATAATCATATGGTTATAGAATACAGGACATTCTAATTTTGAATTTAAAAAGTAACTAATTGTATGAGCTACTCCCAATTCTGGATCTTCTTTATTGTCTTGTGTAATTCTATCATGATTACCACCTATAACATATACTCCTTCGAGGTTGTTAACTGATTGTAAGAACGCTGATAAAATTTCATAAGCTATAATAAGTACATTAGAACCATAACCTAATGATTCTAATTCCTTCCAAGTGGCGGGATGATTAGTCCCTGTGAAAGATTCTATTAAATCTCCCAGTATAGAAATATGTAATTTGTCATAATTTTGATCATTTATTTCGTTAGCAACTATATCTAAATAAGTAACTACATCTTTAATGGAGTAACTTTTTGTTTTGTTCACAAGCTTTCCAACTTGAGCACCAATGTGTAGGTCTGTAATAACGGCATGTCCAGTTTTATTACCATCTGTTTTATTGGTTTTTAACTGAGGTCTATTATCTACCCACTCCTTTAATTCTTTTTTAACATCTTCTATAAACTTAAGACTAGTATCTTCTTCTTTTTTAAGTTCGTATGATGCTGACCAGCTACCATCTTTACCCCAGATTTTAACAGGCTTATATTTATCAAGATCAAACGAAGGCATATGCTTAGGTTCATCTCCTGTGATTTGGTAATAGTTAGTTGTAGTTTCTGACACTGCGGTTTCTTTAAACTCATGTCTAACTTCGCTTAAGGCAACACTACAATCTTCTACCGTTACTTCAAATCCTTGATTAACTAAAATATCATAAAGAGCAGTTGCTCCTTTTTTTAAATATCCAGTTCTTTCTTTTAAATAACTTTTAATATTGTTTACTGTCATTCTTTAAAATTATAATTTACACTAATATAACAAAAATTATTTATTAATGCAAATTAATTGGCAAGTATTATTAAAGTAGATATGCCTATTAATGTGACACCTCCTCCTATTAACATACCTTTACGGAAACTTGCCCTATTAAGTTTTTTAGAAACTTTAGTTATTCTTTCAACTTCATCATCTGCAGTATTAAAACCGTTTTTCCAAAACTCTGTTGTTTCTTTTTGTAATAAAAATTGTCTTTGAAGATCTTGTATTCTTCGTTCTTGTATTAAATTTATATTACGAGTAAACTCTTCTCTTATTAAACAAGTATCAATTCTTTCTTTAAGTACTTTATTTTCTATTACTATATTACTTATCTTTCTAACTTCGATTTTATTAAATACCATTAAAGTATCACCGTTAGTTATTATATATCTATTCGATGATTCCCTCGGCTGTGAGTATACTGTCAAGCTCATTCCAATGAGCATTGTTAATGTAAGTAATAACCGGTATATATTTCGTTTTAATATTTTCATCTGTGCTTATTTCATTTAACTTAACTCTCATCTCATTTGTTTCTATTACATGAAGACTATCTCGTCCTCTAAGAACGTTTATAAGCTTGTTTGAGTTATTAACTTTGCTTTGAAGTACTATCTTATCGTTAGCATATACTTCGTTGCTCAGTTGCTCTGTTAGGAGTTTCTTTTGAGTAGTTACATTATTCCAAGCTAAAGCTAATACTACAGCTAATAGTATTCCTATTACTATTTTATACATATTGTTCTAAGTTTATATCTCTTAACCATTGTGATACTTCAAATGATGGGCATAGCTTCACCCATTCGTTAGACGAAACTATGCCATCATTGTTCTTGTCGGGTGAAAAATCCCTGTGACCTGCAACGTGCACTTCGGGACCTAAGTAAAACGGTTTAATTAAATTCTTTAATATTCTTTCCATCTCAACTTTCTGAGCATCGGTTCTATCATCCACACCATTCTTACCACCTATATAAGATATGTGAACAGAGTTCCAATTATAACCCCGTACACCATTTGTTACTTGGTTAAGTTGAGCAAGTACATGAGTTTTACCAGTAGGATCAATAAGATAATGATATCCAGGGTTATTCCACCCAAGAGTATTGTACCAATAATTTAATATCGCTTCTACACTAGCTTCTTGTGTAGTAGCAGTACAATGTATAATTATGTTATTGATTGGTCTACCGTATTTATTACTCATACTTCTTTATTAAGTTTGTTATTTTTTCATCAAAAACTGCTTGATTAGTTTTAATATCAGATAACATACTTAACATCTGATCATCTTTTATACCTTGTGATTCTAATTGAATCTTTAACAAAGCTATTTCTTTATCAGTTTCTTGTTTATCTCGTTTCATGGTTAATTTGATTTCAGCTATATCTTTATTTTGTTTAATATACAATCCTATCAAACCTCCTAAAAGAACTATACCCGCAAAAATACCACTTATATCTAGTGGTGCTATTATCATTAATGATGTCATTACTGTTTCCATAACTTATTATTTATAAAGGAATGTCTTCCGGGTCAGACATATCCTCATGATTCTTTAACTCCTTATATTTAGGTTTTGGTAAGTTTATCCCTATACCTCCCATACCTATAAACGACGGCCTATTAGTTTCTTTAATTACATAGTTAGCGCTCACTGCTACTATACCCGAAACAAGGGCGGCCCATGCAGACCATGCTGCAGTCATTTCAAATTGCCCTTTTTTAGAAGCTTCTGTAATAATATACATAGGAAACACAGAAAGAATTACAAGTATAGCTGCTGCAATACCAGTAACAATAAATCGTTTACTTTCGTATAGCTTATTCATTACCGTATATTTTCTTTTAGATCATCAAGAGTTTTTCCTAAATCTATATCACTTACAACATAAGCTCTTCTTGTGAGTATAGTAGTGTAAGTAAAAAAAGTTGTATTTGAAAAAGTTAACTCTTGTTTTATTTTTGTTCTACCCCAAAATGTTCTTAAAATGTAAGTTTTATAATAAACAAGCACAGGAACTGTAGGTTCAATAGGTGGTTCAACAACAGGCTTCTCTTCTATAAAGACATCAAACACTGCTTTACCTTTAGGTGTTAATTCACCATCCTCAAAAGAAATAGATGAGTTTCCCCAAGGATTCCAAAGTACTTGATCAAAAGCAATGTCATGATCTCGTAATTTTGAATTCAATAACAAAGCTGCTTCTACAGTTAACTTTATAAATTCTTCGTCTGTTAATTCTTTTTGGACTCCATCGGCAGCATCTGCCGCTCCAAATTCAGTTATTGCTAATACTTTATCACCTATTACTGCTTGTACTTCATCAATTAACTCTGTTCTAAATCCTGCATTAAGGTATACATGCATTGAATAATTAGAATGTTCTGACTCTAATGTTTCATTTAAAACAATTTGATTCCAAAAGTTATAATATTGATCTATATTTCTACTCTTATTAGGCGCAAGTTGGTATAAAATATTTCTTCCTTCCAAGTAAGGTAAGTATTCATCACATAAAGCTATGTATTTTTCAGGAGACATATCTTTAGTTCTAGGTGTTACCTCAGGTTTGTCTTTTGATAGTCTGTATTTATTTAAATAATTCTCATTAGACATTTCAATAAACTCAAAAACACAGCCTTTATCTTCAAAACGTTTTAATAGTTTATTAGAATCTTCAACTGATTGATTAAAGTTTATTACAAAGACTAGTTTAACTTCTGGATTAGCAGAATAAAGATCTGCCCATTTTTGTATAGCAGAATCTGTCCAATCTAAGTTAAAGTCTTTTTGAGAAATAGTACCACCTTGTATACGTAAGTAAATTTCCCCTAGATCTTTTTCTTGAAGCCAAGTATTAAAAGAATCTAATATTGGAACTCCTAAAGTCCCTTTTGTATTCCATCCGAATTTTGCCATTATTTTTTAATTAAGTTAATTTATCTATAATCCAAGTATAAATTGTTGATCCTTCTGGATCATTATTTAAGTAAGTACAATCCTCTCCTTGTGCGTCTGCTATATCTTTGAACTCCTGACTAAAATTTGGATGGTGAATTAAGTCTCCAAATTCAGTAGGTTCATCAGTAGAATCACTGTTTTCTATATACATTGGAATTCCAGTAGGCTTAAATAATTTATGATGGTCAAGACGATCTCCGTAATTTCTCATAAAATTTGTTTCAAAATCAGCAGCATCTCCAGTAGTAGGAATAGCTTGACCATAAAAAGCATACATTAAATCTTTAATATCTGAATTTGCTACTAACGAATTAATATTCCAACTAGTAAAAAAGTCTCCCCATTTTCTAAAGTTTAAAGGTTGTGGTCTTTTAACAGCAACAAAATTAGGAAGAGTTGATTCACCCCTGAACGTGCTTGAGCCTGCAAGAGCTAAATTATTACTTGAAAAATACATAGACATTCCTGCTCCTGCTGACTTTCCGTAAAGACAAACATTATTTTTATCTATTCCGAATAAAGAAGCATTAAATTTTATTTGTTGAATAGCGTCTCGAACATCAGAGTATGCTTTTTTAACACCTTTTCTTTCAGTTCCATCTGTATCAACATATCTATAGTTTAAAGAAATTACAGCAATGTCAGCATCTATTAACGAATTTAAACCTATAGCCTCTATTGAAGAATTATAAACTCCCGCTGAACTTCCGCTAAGATATCCTCCTCCGTGTATAAAAATTAATAGAGGCTTAGTAGAAGCACCTCCGTTTGGTTTAAAGAATTCTAAAGTTCCTCTATCAACTCCTTTATAAATTACATTTTCATAACGAGTGCAATTAATAGAAGATAATGCCGAGGGCATTGCTGTTGCTGTTGTTAATATCATGTTGCTTTCATTTTTATTAATGCTAAGATTGTTCCTTTAGCACAGTTAGCTGCAGTTACATCAATTCGACCTATTAATAATTCAGGATTATCAATGTCTGCATTCAAAGTGTAATCATTTTTTAATCCATTGTCAGATGAACCTACTGTAACACTGGCTATAACTCCTGATCCTACGCCTTCTTCTATTTTAAATTCCCCTTCAAATGATGCGTTTTGATTAGCTACTTGCATTCCTACTATTGTATAAGTACCTGATAATCCGACAGCAGTGTTATTTGGTGGATTACATGACTTTCCTGTTCCTGTTTCTGCAGCAACAGTAGAAGTAAAGTAAAGAGTAATTGCATCTGTACTTAACCATTTAGATCTAGAATTATCATATTCAAACATTTTTCCAATATCAGTTCTAAAATATCTTTGGTAAGAATTTGGACTTCCTGGAAACGAAGTTCCACTTTTAATACCGGAATCTTCTGCTTGTGTTTCAGTGTATAATTGCCTAGTAACTCCATCGGCTATTGAATCTAAAGTTGGTGATACATCTCCCGAAGTAGGTGATATACCTTGTACTGTTTCTACTTTAGTATTAAGTTGTGTTTGAATAGCGCTTGTAACCCCTTTACCGTAAGCAAGTTCTGCGAGAGACGGGTAAGTACTTACAGGTGCTGATATAATTTCTCTTGTTTCATTAGTAATTAATATTTCAGAAGGTGTTCCAAAATTTAAACCCACCTTTGAAGAAAATACGGGAGAGTCTATAGCTGCTAATCCTGATAAATCTTGATCGCCTGTGTTTGTCCCACTAGTATTTCTAATATTTCCTAATTCAGTATCTGATACATAATTTTCATCAGATCCTAAAGCACCTGCATAATCTGTAGAGTCAAACGCTTTTACTTCAGCTAAGTTAGTAACTTCTGAATCCATTAAAGCACCTGCTGCTGTAACGTTAGTTGTCGAATCACCAAGAGTTAAATCAGTTAAATAACTTAATGTGACATAACTAGGAACTGATTGATCTGAATTAGTTCTAAATGTACCAAGGCATAATATTTCATAAGATCCAGATGTTACACTAGTAGCTCCAAATAAATCACCAGATGAGCTTGCAAATTCAACTTCAATATTATCAGTTACTATATTATAAGTACTAGTAAATGTATCTGCAAAGTTAAATAAAGCTACATCATCAGGTAAAATAAATTTACCTTTAAGTTTTAAGTCAATAGGACTATCAGTTCCTGATCGTAACACACCATCATTTACTGTAAACGAATTAGCAGCAACTGTAAAAGAACCATCTAAAGATACTTTTTTAGGAGTTTTTCCTGTGAGATACATTATTTCACCATCTGCTATAACTACATCTCCTTTATAACTAATAACTTGTTCCGCGTCTTGAACGACATCTTTGTTCATGTAAATTAACCTTACAAGACCTGCTCCAGCTAATGTTGTAAAATCACCAACAAAATTTACTTCTGAGGATGTATCAGGATTAATAAGAGATAAAAAATTTGTATCACGAGTAGCACTATATTGTACTCCGCCTCTTACATTTATATTAGTTATACCCGTTGAGTCCCCAATAAATATACCACTACCGTTATCAGCGGTATCTATTAACTGACCATTGATAATTACATCAACTCTACCGTAAACAAATCTAGCTCTAATAATTGCTCCGTTTGCATTTTGAGTTCCCGCATAAGTACAATCACCTTTAACAACCATACGTGTATCACAGTTTCCTCTAATTGATAAACAATATCCTGCTCCTACACCAGTTGATGTTAAATTATTAACAAATATATCATTAATTCCAGGATGAATCATTTGGAAACATGTATCATCTGCTGTTATATCATTACAAACAATTTGACATTTATAAATTTCAGAACCTTCTATATTGAAAGCGGTACTACCAGATGTTATATTTGTGTCTTCTCCTAAAAACGAAATATCAATTAAAGAAGTTCCATTTGCTGACATGAATCTATTTTCACAATCTATCAAAGTGGCATCCGATTCAATTACTAAAGTAGTAACAAAAGCGTCTATATCCTGAAGTATATCACCGTCGTTATCATCATCAGGTACTGAATGATTACCAGTACCAATTCTAATTGCGCATTGAGATGCTGTTAACGCTCCAACAGCAGCTTTAATGTTTTCGAAAGGAAGTGATGAATCATTAACTACGGCTGTGTCATCATCACCACCATTACCTGATGTTTCTACATATGCTATTTGCTGTACATATTCAGAAGTAGCTATACTAGAAGTTATTAAAGTTTGGGGATCTATCCACCGTGCTTTTCCATCAGTTGTTACAGATCCTAAAACATGACCTATAGTTCCTTCACTCCCATCTTCAGATTGTATACCGTAATTATTTGTAGCACCATCAGCTCTTGCTCGTAACGCTATGTACGTGTGTTCACCACTACTATCTGTACCACTTAAATTTGAATTTAAACCATAAGTAGTTCCGGATGATGTTTTTGCGGATGTACTTCTAATTTGCATTCCAAAATTAGTTCCTCCTGCTGCTGAAATATCAGCTCTTATAGCGGTTGTATGTTGAGTCCCATCAGTAGCAACTCTCATTTTATGTGTAGTATCAGGAATTGTACCTAAAGCTAAAGAAGAGTTTGCGCTATCAATTTGTATATTATCACCTTCACCGAAATTAATTATTCCTCCACCATTTCCAATTTTTAATACACCTCCTGTTTCATAAATGTTACCAGCAGTTCCTATAAATATTTTATCATCTGTATTTACAGAAATGTCTTCACCATCAGTTGTGTTACCAAAACCTAATGTTTGACTAAGGTTATTTCCCGGTACACTAATAACAATAACTGATTCATCATCTCTAAACAATCGTAATAGATTAGTACTTGCGTCAAAAGTTCCATCTATGATTCTTGGCTTAGAATCAGCGTTAGGAAGTAAAGGCCCTATTGTTTTAATAGCAGAAACACTAATAGGATTAATTTTTTTAACAGATACTATATCTGCTATTTTAATCTTATTAGTGGTACCTTTTACTACTTTTATATCTATTTCCTTTTTAGCCATTGTTTATTTTATATGATTACAGTTTCATCATTGTTAGGGTAAACAAATGCGCCAGTACTAGCAGCAGCCCAGTTTGAAGGATTTAACCCACTCGTTATTGTAGACCCATCATTATATTTAGTTGTTCTCAATGCTTGCTTTAACCAATATAAAGATCCTATTTTAACCCATGAGTAAAAGTTTCCATCAGCATCTTTAACTAATTCAGTAGAGGGCTCTGTACTTGATACACCCCTTATTGAAGTCCCTATGTTTTTATCATAAGTAGCGTCACTAACAGTTGAAGTTCCCACTGTTCCCCAAACCTCGGAATCATCTCCATCATCATTACTTGATAAATTAAAAGAACCTGTTGTAAGAAAACTAAAAGTGCCATTAGCATTCCTTATACCAGAAGGATATAAATTTAAACCAGAAGAATTGGTTCCATCCCAAATAGGAGCTTTAGTTCTTAATTCAGAAGCTGTAAAATCACCATCAATTAAAGTATTATAATCAGTTTCCCCTGGAATTCTAAATCCTACAGGAAGGATACCTCTTGCATCGTCAGTTGCAAACCAGTTATAAATTAATCCATAACCACTACGTTTAGGAATATCAGAAAGATTGATGTATCCTGCGCCTATTGATTTATTAAATACTACTAATTTAACATTATTAGTTAATATACTAGAAGCTTCGAAATAAAACTTTTTTAAATCATAGAAACTTACAGGAACTTTACCTACATTTTCTATAATTATATCTACAGTGCTACTTTCTAATATAGCAATTTTTTCTCTACCTGCATTTAAAATACCATTGTTATAAAACAACTCTTTTTTAAACTCAGCAAATGTAATAAATCCAAACCCTTTATTTTCTACAGAAACAAATAGTTCTAAGTCATCATTTGCTTCTAATTTATTAGATATATTTTTAGATTTAAACATTTAATCTTGCTTTAATATTGTTAATATATGATTAGAAACTATGGTTAACCAAATACCTTCTGTTTCCATTACTGAAAAAGTCATAGAAAGGGTTTGATTATCAACTGGTGTAACAAAAGTTACAGATATTGTATCAGAGTCTACAACATTAAGAGTTTTTTCACCAATAGAATAAGCACCTAACAACCCAATAGGTGTAAATAATGAAACTTTTATATCTCTATAATCAGATACACATGTTTTATCACAACCTATAGAGACTAAGTTAAATATATAAGTAATTGCTTCGTCAGCAATAGTTGTGCTAAGAGGTTGTGTAGGTGGTAAATATGGTGTTTTAATTTGGTTATCTAAAAAGTTTAATATATCACAAGCTTCAGCTTCTGTCAAACAAGCGCAGTTATCATCTTCATCAATTTTAAATCTCCAAAGAGCTTTAAGTAATTGATTTTGAATTTTAGCTTTATTATTTAAACCCTCGTTGAAAGATCCGTAACAGGCAGGTTTTAATATTTCATCGCTAAATTGATACGCAGTTTTAATTTGAGCGTTTAACACTCTATCGTTAAATACTTCTTGTGTCATAATGTTTTATTAATCAGTTCTATCTACTATTAGAAAGAATTGTACTTTACCACCTTGCTGACTTGTTTGGGATAACACTATTTCAACAAAATCATTTCCTGTTGACAGCACTTGATCTCCTGGATCAGGGCTAGATGAAAGAGTTCCCTTTGTTCCTTTAACACCGTCAGTTGCGGTAGTTGATAGATTAGTTTGAAATACAGTATCTGATACTACACCGTTAATGTTTACAGCTAATGTAACATCATTTGTATCACCATCCATATCTTCTAACACAGCGTATCTGATATATTTAAAAGTACATTTAAATGGAATGTTAGCATATCCAGAATTAGCGGCAGCACCTATAGTAACAGTTAGCGGTATAACTTCTTCTGTCTGTTCTAGTTTGTTAGGGGCTATAGCACCGTCTGCTATTTTGGCTTCTGTTACAGCACCATCTGCTATCTTAGCTGTAGTAACGTTAGCGTCTAATAGTTTAACCGTGGTAACAGCATCGCTTGCTATTTTAGCTGCAGTAACATTAGCGTTTAGTATTTTAGCAGTAGTAACAGCATCGTTTACTATTTTTGCAGTGGTTACAGCATCATCTACTATTTTATCTTCTGTTATAGCATCGTCTATTACTTTAGCTGTTGTCACAGCATCATCTGCCAATTTAGCAGCAGTCACCGCTAAATCATTTAAAAGAGTTGTAGTAACATCTCCTGCTCCAATAGATAGTAAATTTAAATTTAAAAAGATGATTTTCCATCCTCCATTTCTATAGAAGTAATAGATCATTAACTTTTGATCAGCGTATGCAGTTATATTGGTTCCGAATATAATTAATTCATTACCATCTACAACACAACTACCATTGTAGTATAACCATAAAAACATACCTTCTACTGCAGTACCGGATGTTAATATACTAACATCAGATGCTAAAGTTACACCAGAATTTATATTGTAGATTTCAACATCATCTCTTAAATTAATAGTGAGATCTGTATTAGTTGGCAAAGCCAAGTTTTGGGATTTAATAGTTTTAGCCATCTTAGTTGTTTGTTATTAATTCAACATTTAATAATGAAAGTGTAACAGTTGATTCTCTTCCTGTCAAAGTAAGCGCTGTTGTGAAATCGTAAGTATCATTAGTTACATTTCTAAAACTATCAATTATAATAGTATTTAATCCAGAATAACTATAAGAAGATGATGTGATTTGGAATATATCATAAAACGTTATTAACGTACCTGTGTATTCTAAATTACTAGAACTAGTTCTTACTATTTCTAAATCTAATTTAAAGTCTAAAGTAATACCTTGATCTACATTTGGGTAAGAAAACAAACTATTACCATCAAAAATTAAATCTACAGAATCTCCATTAGGTACTGTACCTCTATATAACACTCTTAATTTATCACCATTAGCAGCTAATGAATCAGCAGCTAATGAAAAATTGTCAGTACTTTCACTATGATAATAAACATAAGATAATGCAGACGGGGTATTAACAGTGATAGCAGACGTAGTTATTGTAGAGCCATCGGAATAAGTATATGTAATAGTGTTATCTCCATTAACAACTACGTTTGTATTAGTAGGAGCACTTACACCATTTGTAACACCAATTAATTCAACGCCAGAATCACAATTACAAGATGAGGAACAGTTACAAGACATGTTTTAAATATTTTTAAGTTAAACAATTACAAAGATCTTCTAGGAATTCTAGAGCTTCTTTGATTTGAGTTTCGTTTTTAGTAAGGGCAGCTACATGTAGCATATCCCTAAAATACGTTAAAGATATAATCTCTTCACTATCATAACAATCATCACATAAATACTCATCTACAAATTTGTAAAGAACTTTATCAATACAACAATCTATTTTAGGAGAGAAAAATCTTTTTGAGCATATGTTA
>Ga0307928_10001909_pt1 | contig 15893 bp, 14 predicted proteins | sample AceLakmetagen232_FD_201815 | JGI IMG/M metagenome (GOLD analysis project Ga0307928, IMG submission 201815) | Saline water microbial communities from Ace Lake, Antarctica - #232 | ecosystem: Environmental > Aquatic > Non-marine Saline and Alkaline > Saline | place: Antarctica: Ace Lake... | reverse complement strand
ACTGACCCCTGTTCTGAAAGAGAAGGGGACCAGTAAGTCGCTACGCTCCTTACTGTTCCCTTAGAACATAGTTAAAAGAACAGACAGACTGAGCGCCTTCGGCGCGAAGAAGCGCGCAAGGCACGCGTAGCGCGCGTCACGTGTGCGAGGGAACAGCAACCCCGGCACGTCTTGACGGCGCGCAGCACTGCGCTGTACGATCTCACCTGAACGGGGGAAGGAAGAGGGAAGAGGGGAAGGGGGAAGGGGGAAGAGGATGAGCGCACAGAACACGAACACAAGGCCGGAAGAACACCAGCTGATACCAGCCACGGAGAAGAACAAGGGAGCACGGAGTGGAGACTAAAAGGGACGCAGGTGCACCCGAGCCACACACCGCCACCACACACGGCACCGCCACCACACACGGCACCACCACCGGCGAAGACGATGCACACGCACCACACACACAGCTGTCCACCACCACCGAGCCCACAGACACACCACCACAAGGAAGCACCACCAGGAGGGACCAGTGACAGCAACACGAAGACCACAGGACCCCGTCTCCAGGAGCGCCAGGAGTCAAAGATCAGCAGCACCAGGCGGTGAAAAGTCCAGGCCGGAAGGCGAAGTCACTAGAAGACAGTATGACCTACTGTGGCAAGGATTCCTTCGAACGCAGTCGATCCAGCACGCAGCGGAGGCGGCAAACGTTACCTGGAGGACGGCGAAGCGCGCTGTGGAGCGGGGATGGCCTGACCGGGGCTGGGAGTGCCTGACGGACCGAATGGCCCGGGCACTGAAGGAGGCGCAGGACAGGGACCAGCACGATCCGGCCACCGTGATCCGTGACAACCTGCGCCTGGTGCGCCGGGTGAAGGGGATCCTGGAGGACCAGCTGACACCGCCCACGGCGGAAGAGTTGGAAGCGAAGACCCGGAAGCCCCTGGCGGTACGTGACCTGTTGGCCCTGTCCGCTGAGATGGACAAGGTGTTGGTGCGGGAGGCGTCCCTGATAGACCGGGCCACGTCGCAGGGCCTGGTGGGAGGCGGAAGCCTGGAGGCTATGGTGGCGGCCCTGTCGGACCAGGAGCTGGACGACCTGGTGGAGAGCGGGGAGATCCCGATCAGCTTGGTCCAGTTCGTGGCCCCGGTGGACAACCCCGAAGATCTGGCGGCTGTTGACCAGGTGGACGGACTGCCCGCTGGAACCGATGGACCGAAGGGTGACGGCGGGGCCACCATGCCGGACGTGCTCCTGGCTGAAGCGGAGGACCCGGACCGGGACCTGCCCGGGGAGGACCAGCTGGACATGGCAGCCCAGGCCCTGGGTGATGGACCGGACCAGGTGGACCCCGGGGGGGGGGACTGGGCAGCTGCTGCGCTGCGGGATGCTTAAGGCCCGGCGGGTGGCCTGGTGTGAGCGGACCAGGTGCAGCCACAGCTCCAGCCCCGCGCCGGCCCACCTGGTGCGCAACTGCTCCACCGCGCCGTTCACCTGGCGGGCAAGCCCACGTGGTGTGTGCGAACGACTTCGAACGCGACATCGCAGAATCGAAACCCCCGGGGGGGGGCAGCGCAAAACAAAAAGCCCGGGGGTGGTGTGAGGCCCTGGGGCGCCGTCTGCGGGCCTGGAGCCCTGGGGTGTGTCGTCGTCTGCGTTTCGTTACGCGGCACCGTGGGGGCCCTGCCGCGGCTGCGGAGCTGTGCAGTCGAGGCGTTCGACGCGGCCAGCACCCCGAAGGGAGGGGGGGGGGTGATCCGATTTTCGGAGGTTTAGGGGCCCGGATCGTTATAGTCGCGCCACGGTGAAGCGTTCTGAAAAAAAAGCGAGTTGTGCCCAGTGAAGGGGGTGGGCTGTTGCAAGGGGTGTGTGGCGGGTGGTACAAGGTGGGAGGAACGGCTGCGGCTGCTATTGGGCTGTTGCCCCTGACCTTTGGAGGGCTGGGAGATGTTGAAGCGCCACGTGTTGAAGGTTCCGATAGTAGCTGCCACAGAGGGGACAGCTGTGGACGTGCGGTACTTTCGAGAGAAGACCATAGTGGTCCGTCCTACTGGGCTGTCCTGGGACGTTGCGCTGATGATCAGCTATGACGACGGCGGAACCTTCACGACGCACACGGCGAATATCACGGCGGCTGCGGAGGTGCAGCTGGTGGACGCGAAGGGTTTCGCCCTGCTGCTGACGCATGTTCGTCTCGACACGAACGCGGCGGGCGTCCCTGGTGATGCTGTAGCGGAGCCGTGCGTGGCTTCGGTGAACGGGTACCCTGCGCGCTGAGACGCCGGCAAGTGCCGGAGCGGGGCCTGGGGGGTGCTGTTGTGGTGCACGGTGTTCGCAACACCGGCGCTGGCGGCCTGTCGGCCGCGCCCCCCGCTGCCCCCCACCCCCTGGAGGCTGGCCCGATGCAAACGAAATACAACCTGAAGCGTTCCGGGCTGCCGTCTGTGGTCGAACGAACCCGGTGGCGGTGGCGTGGGCGGTACTCCACGAATGCGGTGCAGGTGCAGTATCGGTGCCGTGTTCTTCGTGGCCGTGTGTGTTCAGCAAGTAACGACGACAACGCCGGGGACGGCGGCGGGAGGGACTGATGGGCGGGAAGGCTGTGAAGCACGGGACACGGAAGCAGGCTCCTGCTGGCACACGGATGCACCGGAGCGGGCGGGACCAGGAAGTGGTGGACCAGGGTGCGGACGCTGTGGAGAACGGCGCGAGCATGGCGATCGTGAAGGCAACGACGGTCGACGTGAACGAAGCCACGTGGGGAGCGACTGAGCGGAACAGCGCGGACCCGTGGGGTGGGATCGATGACCTGGTGCGTCCGCCGATCGACCTGGCGACGCTGTACGTGATCTTCCGGAACAGCAACGTGCTGCCCCAGTGCGTGGAAGCGTACGTGTCCGCTGTTGACGCCTTCGGGCACCGTGCGGTTCCAGTGGTTGACCCGAAGGGGGAGGACTACCTGGAGCGGCTGGCTGACCTGGAGTACCAGCGGCGCGTTCACGAATACGAAGCAGGGACCGGTACGGGGAAGAAGGTGCCGGTGTTCCCTGAAGGTGCTGACCTGGACAAGGTGGAGAAGAAATACACGCAGGATCTGCGTTACCAGCTTGCCAGCGTGAAGGCGTGGCTGGGGACTTGCGTGGAGTTCGGGGACCTGGTGGACCTTCGGAAGCTGACCCGTACGGAGCGGGAGGGGGTGGGCAACGCGTGCTGGGAGGTTCTGCGGAACCGGAAGGGCGCGCCGGCCCGGTTCAACTTCGTTTCGTCCCTTTGGATGCTGCCGACGAAGGCCGGGAAGCAGGTGGAGGTGAAAGAGAAGATCCGGGTGGGGACGAGCGTTCAGGTCCGGAAGGTGTACCGGCGGTTCCGTCGCTGGGTCCAGCTCCTGGAAAGCGGGGCCCGCACGTGGTTCAAGGAATTCGGGGATCCGCGGTACGTGAGCCGTGACAGCGGGGAGGTGTTCGCTGACAAGGCAGAGTGGGAGGCGCACCAGGCGGAGCTGAAGGCGGAGGACAAAGAGCTGGACGCGCTGGCCACTGAGATCGTGCACTGGAAGATTCCAGACAGCCGGACGGCGATGGGTACGCCGCGGTGGTACGGGGCGCTTCGTTCGGTCCTGGGTTCGACTGCCATGGAAGAAGTGAACGTGCTGTACTTCGACGACAAGGCGATCCCCCCGATGGTGGTATTCGTCGAAGGTGGGCGCCTGGCCCGTGGCGTGGTGCCGCGGCTTCAGGAGTATTTCAAGCAAGCGAAGGGGCGGCGCAACTTCCACAAGATGCTGGTGCTGGAGGCGGTGCCCCAGGGATCGAACAAGTCCGGGGCTGGCTCCGGTGATGACGGCACGGTGAAGATCAAGATGGAGCCCCTGATGCAGCTGAACGACGCTGTCTTCCAGGGGTACGATGAAGCGAACCGGGACAAAGCAGCGGAGTCAATGCGAGTGCACCGGATCCTTCGGGGGGCGGTGAAGGACTTCAACCGGGCCACGGCCGTCGCAGCCCTGGCGATGTTCGAAAGCCAGGTGGCGCAGCCCCTGCGTGAAGAGTTCGATCGTGAGTTCGATCGGTTCCTGGTGGAGCGTGGGATGAACCTGGTGCGCTTCGAGACGCAGGCGCCGATCACCCGGGACGCAGAGACGCAGGCGAAGATCGTGGAGGCGCTGGTGCGTGCGAACGTGCTGACGCCGGCGGAGGGGCGGATGGTGGCCCGTGACATTCTGAACGCTCCGCTGCCGGAGCTGGACGCAGAGTGGACCACGCAGCCTATGGCCCTGACCCTGGCGGGGATCTCCACGAACGGGGCGGAGCCCGCGCCGGCCGAAGGTGACGAGAAGGGCGGGAAGGGCGCCATGGACGGGATCGACGCGAACAGGCCGGACCGGGCCGTGCGCCGGCTGCGTGATCTGCGGCAGAAGATGGTGGCGGATGCGACTGGCCTGCTGGAGAAGGGCGCCATGCCGGACGTGGAGCTGCTGGACGAGAAGGACGCACTGGTGATCCGGATCCCCATGGACGAGATGATGGACCTGGTGGTGCTGAAAGGCGGCGGCGAGAAGTAGAGACGACTATGATCGGGAGGGGAACCTGTGAGCGAAGCGACGGAGACGACGACTGACCTGGAGCTGGATACCATACACGAAGGGGACACGATCGAATGGCTGAAGCAGCTGCCCAGCGAATCGGTGGACTGCTGCGTGACGGATCCCCCGTACTGCTCCGGAGCCTACCAGGAAGCACAGAAGCGGACGACGATCGGGATGGGTGTGAGCCGGGCCCGGGCCAGGGACACCGGCTGGTTTTTCAACGATTCAATGGGCAGCACCGGGTTCATGTATCTGCTGCGGATGGCTTCCATGGAGTTGTCTCGAATCCTGAAGGGCGGGGCGTCCTACCTGTGCTTCACCGATTCAAAGATGATCCCGCTGCTGGTGCCCGTCGTCGAGTCCAGCGGATTCCGGTGGCAGAATACGATCGTGTGGGACAAGGGCAGCCCGGCGATGGGGAACGGGTTCCGGGCGCAGCACGAAATGGTTTTGCACTTCGTGAAGGGGCGCGGGACGTTTCACAACCGGCGCCTGGGGAACGTGTTGCACCATGACCGGATCCCCACGAAGGACCGCGGGCACCCCACGCAGAAGCCGGTGGGCCTGATCCTGGAAATGCTGTCTGTGGTGTGCCCGCCTGGTGGAGTGGTGATCGATCCGTTCGCAGGAGCTGGATCACACCTGGTGGGGGCGGTGGTGTTCGGCGCCCATGCTATCGGGTGCGAACGGTCCCCCGGGTACCAGCGGTACGGGCAGGATCGGATCGATGCAACGAAGAAGCGCATGGCGGCCGGCGCGCACCACCTGGACCTGGAGGCGGCGACGCGGCCGCAGGGGACGCAGGGGGCGCTGTTCGACCTGGCCGGCGATGCTGCGCGGGCAAGGGCTCCGCGGGGTGCTTCCTGCGACCCCGCGGAGAGCGATGCTTGCGAACAAGGAAACCCAGTGGTGGCGTGCGATTCAGCTACTGCGGGCCCGGAATGCGGCGAACCCTGCAAACAGGCACCGGAAGTCGGTGGTGCAGGGGGTGACGTCCAGTTGCCAAGCGGGGATCACAACGACTGCGACGAAACCGGTGCAGGGGTTGACTGCGACGACGCTGCGGATGCACCGGCCGCGAGGCTGACCAGGTGCGGGCAGAAGGTGTGCATGAAGTGCGATGTGTGCGCCGGTGCTCCGGACCAGCTGGTGCCCTGCGAGAAGGAGCCCACCAGGTGAAAGCAGCCCGGAACCGGAAGGTGAAGGTGGGGGTGGTGCGGGTGCACGCCGCCAGGGAGAAGCTGCGCCGGCGGCTGCGCACGGACCCCAATGCGTTTATCCAGTTTGCCTTTCGGGATCAGAACGGGACGCCAATGGTGCAGGCGTATTTTCACCGGGAGTGGCAGACCCTGTGGAGCGATGAAGCCTTTGCCTTGATCGTTGCCCCCCGTAACCACGGGAAGACCACGCAGCTAATGGCCCGGGTGGTGTGGGAGCTGGGGAAGAATCCGAATCTGCGGATCAAAATCGTTTGCCAGTCGGACAAAAAAGCGAAGGAGCGCCTGTACGAAATCCAGCAGGCCCTGGAGTCAAACCCGCGGGTGCGCTGGGTGTTCCCTGAACTTCGTCCGGCTGACAAGGGGGAATGGAGCAAGCACGCGTTCTACGTGCAGCGCACCGGGCAGGCCAGGGATCCCAGCGTCGAAGCGGCGGGGGTCCTGTCCAGCGCGACGGGTGGCCGTGCTGACCTGATTATCTATGACGATATCGTGGACCGGCGGAACGCCCTGCAATTCCCCAGGCTCCGGATCCAGGTGACGCAGAGTTACCGGGACGACTGGACGAACCTGCTGGAGCCGGACGGACGCAGCTGGTACATCTGCACCCTGTGGCACAAGGAAGACCTGACGCACGAGCTGATCCGTGAGGGCAGCTACGCGGTGAAGCGGTACGCGATCAATGCGAACATGGATCCGATCTGGCCGAAGGTGTGGCCCCGGGAGAAGCTGAAGCAACGGCGCAACAAGATCGGGCGGATCGCCTTCGACCGTGGGTTCCGAAATATCCCGTTGTCCGGGGACCTGGTGATGGTTGATCCGGACTGGGTGCACTTCGAACCAATCGAACGGATGCCGGATAACCTGCTGACGGTGGTGGCCTTCGACCTGGCGATCTCCAAAAAGACCCGGGCGGATTACTTCGCCTGGTGTGTGCTGGGGCTGTCCAGGAAGAAGCGGAAGATTTACGTGCTGGACGCAGGGCGGCGCAAGCTGACTTTCCTGAAGCAGGCCCGGATGGTGGTGGAGCAGTGGAGGAAGTGGAACGCGTCCTGGGTGGTGATCGAAACGATCGGGTACCAGGAAGCCCTGGCCCAGTACCTGGACGATACGGTGATCATGCCGGTCCACGGGTTCAAACCGAAGACGGACAAGGAAGCGAGGCTCGAGGCTGTGACCCCGTACATGGAGACGGGGCGGGTTCTGTTCGCTTCGCACCTGGACCCGGACGCGGAGGATTCCGTGGTGTCTATGGTGAAGGGGGACCTGGTAACGGAGCTGATGGAATTCCCCTTGTACGGGACGGACGATATGGTGGACGCCTTCACAGAGGGGGTGCACGCTATTATGGAGAAGTACCAGGAAGTGGTGGCTGATGCGCAGGACGAAGCGGACGAGCGCGCCGGCCGGTACATGAGGGACGAGCGGGAGATCGATATGGAGTTTCACGCATTCTGATCGGGAGGGGACAATGCCAAGGGACAACGAAGTGGAAGCAGGGATCGCGGTGGCACGCCAGGCGCAGGCGCAACTGGCCATGGACGGGGTGGCGCGGTGCACCGGATGCCAGGCCCCGTTCCACAGGGAGCAGGGGGTGGTGATCAAAGTCCAGGGGGAGCTGTCCGGCGGCCTGTGCCCCCGTTGCATGATGAACGGGGTAAAGCTCCAGGTTGGGCGGCAGGGGCGGTACGTGGCCGTGGACGTTGGGAGAACCGGACAGGAGAAGCTGGTGGTGCCGGCGAAGAAGATGCCCGGGCACCTTCCGATCGGTGACGGCGAAGCCTGGCGGGACCGGTAGAGGGGGACGAGAAAGTGTGCATGAAACACGAACCGGACCAGCGCCCTGGACGGCCTTGCGCTGTGGAGCAGTCTGCTGATGGGTTCTGGACCTGGGGGAGCGGTTCGCTGCGGCCGGCGCGGAGCCTGGCGGAGGGTGAGCTGCGGATCCGGATGGATTCCAGGCCCGCCGGTGTCGAGGTCTCCGCGGAGAGTGAGCTGCGGATCCGGATGGATCAGGAGCGGCCCACGCCGGCGCGTGGCGTGGTGTGCGTGAAGCGAGACCTGGACGGCCCGCAGCTGGTGCTGACGAACGGGAGCATGGAAGACGCACGGCGGCGGGCAGCTGCCCACGTGCTGCACGACTGGGTGCCCGTGGACCTGGTGGAGCTGGTGAAGACTGGCGCCGGCGGGACCGTGGGGCGGGTGATCGCCAGGATGGTTCCCGGGGACGAGCTGGACGCGCTGGACGCAGGCGTGGACGAGCTGGACGCAATCCTGGAGCAGCTCCACGGGGAGGCGCTGGCGAAGGCCGGCCTGGACCCCACGAAGCCCGCGGACTTCGACAAGATCAGCCGGAGCCTGGCACGTGGGCTGCAGGACAATATCCAGCCCAGGAAGTGGAAGGGGGCGGCGCACGCCCTGCGGAAGCTGGAAGGCGTGGACTGGGTGAACCTGCCCCTGGTGAAGAGGCAGAAGGTGGTGGCCGAAGCGACGCGGCTGGCCGGTGGAATGGTGAAGGAAGCCCTGCCGATGGTGGGGGAGTCCGTGAAGGTCTGGAACCAGAAGACGATCGACGGCACCCGCCGGGTCCTGGAGAAGACCCTGGGGATGCAGGCGGGTATGTTCACTTCCGGGTTCGGAGCGAAGGACGTGGCAGCGATGCAGGCACTGCGCAGGCAGGCCGGGCACTTCGTGACTACGCAGGCCGGACAATTTGAGCGGCACGTGTCCACGCTGGCGATGGTGAAAATCAACGGCGGGATCAGTGACGGCCTGGGAACGGCCCAGATAGCGGACGACCTGATGGAGCTGCTGGACCGGAAGAAGGATGTGCTGGGGATCGCCAGGACAACGCGGGAGTATGCCCGGGTGGTGTCCATGGCGTGGGTGAATGACTCCAGGAGCTGGGGCCAGGTGTCCGGGTACGATGCGGCCGGGATCCAGTATTATGTGATCGAAGCGGTGCTGGACGAAGCCACCACGGAGCAGTGCCGATTCTTGCACGGGAAGCGGTTCCCCACGGCCCAGGGGCTGAAGTATTTTAGCGATCGGAACGAAGCGAAGGCGGCGGGCGATCCTATGGCGATCAAGAGGATTCAGCCCTGGCTGCGGGTGACAGCAGATCCCCGGTCTCCCACCGGGAAGATGATCACGGCGCAGCCACCAGGCGGGCGCGTGATGCCAGTGGCGGAGGTGTTGCAGTCTGGGATGGGGCACGCAGATCGGCAGGGAACCCACCGGGCACTTTTGAGTGACCAGGGACTGGGCAGCCAGGGGTTCGGACTGCCCCCGTTTCATGGCCGGTGTAGAACCACCACCGTTCCGGACGTGTCCATGATCCAGGTGCCGGCGGCCGGGACGGTTCCGATCCCCCCGCCTGGCGCGGTCAAACCGAAGCCTGGCCCGGTTGGAAAGTACGGCGGCACTTTACCGCAGAAGCGGGTGGCGAATGAGACCGTGAACTGGAAGAGATCGGCGGACGAATGGGATGGATTCCTGGGGTACTTTGATGAAAGCCTGAAGGGAGCGCAGGCTGGGAAAACCCTACTGCCGAAGCAGCGCCGGGCCCTGTTGGACGCCGTGTTCCATGCCAGCACGGACGGGGGGGCTCTGACTGATTCCCGGGTGCTGGCGTCCATGGATGCGCGGCCATTTATGCGTGCGGTGTCGAAGCCAACGAAGACCAGGCCGATGTTTATAAACGATCGGATCCGCCAGGGTGTGGACGAGTTTATGCAACGCGCCCCGAAGGTCCTGGGGCGGTACGAAGCGAACGGCGGACAGATGGAGCCGTTCCTGGTGCGGTACAAAAAAGGCAGGGCAAAATATTCACCATGGGATGCGTCCGGTAAAACGATTTATACGCAAGGCGCTACACGTAGCACCATGCACGAATTCGGGCACCACCTGGAAGACGTGAGCGAAAGGGCACACCAGGCGTGCCTGGACTTTGTGAGGGATCGCACAGAGGGGGAGAAGGCTGTGCGCCTGAAGGACCTATTTCCGCGGTCAAAATATCGTGCAAATGAGGTGACGAAGGTGGACAAGTTTATCAGCCCATACGTGGGGAAGGACTACGATGGGAGATTCACAGAAGTCCTGTCAATGGGGTTCGAAAACTTCAGCTCTGACGATGCGATCGTATGGCTGTTCGAAAACGATCCGGAGCACTTTAGGCTGACTTTGGCGATGATCACGGGGACGATCTAGGGGGGGCGTATGCAGGCCATTATTCGGAAGGGTTCGAAGATTGTTCTGGTGGTGGTGTTTAAAGGCGACACCCCGGACGAGCTGGTGCGGGTGATCCTTTCGCAAACACCAGCGGCGGACGAGCTGGAGACCATGATCGCTCGCGAGCCGGTGCCCTATTCGTCATACTTTGGATCGGCGGACTACTTCGACCGGACGAACCTGTGGCATTGGCTGACTTGGCTGGACGAGTTTATCAGGCGGGAGGGGCTGAAAATGTCCACGGATGGGATTGTGATCCCTGAGCCTGAGCCCATGGAACGGGTGGTGCCGGAGTGATCGGTTTCTGCGTTACGGTTGACAGGTTGGGCGAACCATTCGGACAATAGGAGCGAGGTGCACAGATGAGAGACGCCAGAATAGATCCCCGTGTTATGGAAAAGTTCGGGAACGACTATGTGGCCGTTGACGTGCAAGCGCAGCAGGCCCTGGCGATGGCAACGGAGGCGGCCCTGGTGCGTTCATTCGAAGAACGCCCCATGCTGGGGGACACGACGGAGCGGGAGCTGAAGCGGCGAATGCGGTTGTGTGAGGACATGATCAAGGTGTGCCGTTTCGAGCTGAGAATGTCCGTGTACCGGATCGCGAACCTGCTGCACGGTCTCCTGCTGAAGAGACTGGACGGGGTGGACTGGGAGCCGGAAGGCCGGCGTTCCATGTTCGCACTTGATAGGGGAAATCTCCAGGGTGGAAGGCCCGCCCGGGGAACGCTGCTTGGCCCTGACGGGCGTGTACTTACTACGGCAAACTAGGGAGGAAGAGATGGACAAGATCCGGAAGCTGCTGGAGGACCTGATGAAGGCCGCAGGTGGTGCGGGCCAGGGCAAGGCCGGGGACACCCGGGAGACCACACTGAAGACGGAGGCGGAGGCGATCAGCGCAGCCGTGACCGCGGCCGGTGCGGACCGGGAGAAGGTCCTGGCCGTGCTGAAGGAAAACGAGCCCGTGATCCAGGCGATGCTGAAGGCGATCGACGCCGGCGGCGCGGACATGGACGAGAACGCCCCTGTGCAGGTGCCCGTGGCGAAGTCCGCCGGCGGCAGCGATGCGGTGGCCACCCTGCGCAAAGCCCAGGTCGTCCTGGAGAGCGTGACGAAGGCGGACCCCCCGGATCCCAAGGTGATCAAGTGCGCCCGGTGCAAGTGGGAGGGAGCGGCGGACCAGCTGAAGAAGGGCGCCTGCCCGCAGTGCGGGAAGGAGCTGGTGGCGAAGTCCGACGACACCCCCAGCGATGGCTTCGACGCGGTGAAGGCGAACCTGCTGAAGCGCGTGGACGCTGTGGGCGCCATGGGCCCCGATGATGCCACCACGGAGACCGCGGAGCTGACGGGGATCCTGTCTGACCTGCGGAAGACGGACCACGGCGGGAAGGACGCGGAGCTGGAGAAGGCCCTGGAGGATCTGGACAAGATCGCGAAGGGTGAAGATCCCGATGACACGGTGTGGGACTGCCGCGACATGAACGAAGCCGCGGACGACGAAGACGACTAGGCTGCGCCAGCTGGCAGCCTGTACGGGGTGATGATGGAGCCGGAGACCTACACTGGAAGCGCTGGACTTGTGGAGCTGCTGATGGCAGCGACGCCGGACCAGGTGCTGGTGGAAGTCTTCGGTTCTGATCACGTCCGGAAAATGCGGACGCTGTGGAGGTCTCCAGCTGGGAAGTCTGTGGTGGCGAAGCAGCTGCTTCGCATGTTCCCAGAACACACGACGTACGTGGAGCCGTTCGCTGGATCTGCTGCATTGTTCTGGGCGAAGGACCCCAGCCCCACCGAAATTTTGAACGACCTGGACCCGGAGATCGCCGCGGCCCTGCGGTTCGTGAAGTCCGTGACGGACGCGGAGATCGCACAGCTCCAGCGAAAGCAGTGGTGGGTTCGAGATCACGAAGAAATGCGGGCGATTCGAGACAGCGCCCCCACCGATCGGGTGAGCCGGTTTCACCGGTTCATGGTTATCAAGCTGATCAGTTTTTTCGGGCAGGCCCGTACGGTCTCCTGGCCGGACAACGAACGGATCAAGCGCATGGGGTTCCCGTCCATGCTGGGGCGCCTGGCGGAAGCGAAGAAGCGGCTGAAGGGCGTGAAGATCCTGAACCAGGATTACCGGAAGGCCACAGCAGCGCATGACGGGCCCGGCAGCTTTCACTTCATGGATCCACCCTACGCTGGGTTTGATGTGTCCGTGGGCGAGAAAGGATGGGACGATCCAGCGTTCGCTGCGCACGTGAAGGCCCTGAAGGGGAAGGCCCTGGTGATCACCGGAGACCGCGGGGACCGGAGCCTGTGGGACGGGCTGAACGTCCAGGCCAAACAGTTCCCCCGTGGATGGAGCAAGCGGGACGGCACCAGGCCCGGCAACTCCACGGTGATCTTGATACGCAACTGGGAGGGAAGCGTGAAGCGAACGAGCACGAAGAAGGTAGACCTGGCGCCCCGTGTACTGAAGGCCCTGGAGCACGGGCGGGCGTCCGCTGCGGCCCTGGCCGTGGCACTGGAGAAGATGCGCCCCGGGTTCGATTGTTTGGACGGTGAAGCCCCGGCCCTGGAGCTGGCGGTGGAGCTGGACGAGCTGATGGCTGGAGCCCTGGCCGCGGTGCCAGTCCTGAAGGCAGCGGGTGTGTGCGAAGAGACCCGGGCCACCTTCCAGGAGGGGATCCTGGACCTGGCCCACCTGATGGGGTGGGACGCCGAAGAGATACAGAAGGCGGCTGCGGACCTGTCGAAGGATCCGGCGGACGAGACAGTGGACAAGGGGAACGGAGGTGGGGACACCGGCGACGGCGACACCAGCCACCCGTTCAACCTGATCCAGGCTGTGGAGAAGGCAGCGGAAGGGGCGGAGCCGGAGCGGTTCGTGTTCGGGTTCGTGCTGGTGCCTGGTGTGGTGGACAAGCAAAAAGACACCGTGACTCCGGAAGAGATCCGGCGCGGCATGTTCTCCTGGATGGTGAAAGGCCACCAGGAGGGGATCCAGCACCAGCAGGCAGCGAACGGCCGGGCCCTGATGATCGAAAACTACCAGGCGATCGTGGGGTTCACGATCCCCGTTGCGAAGACCACCACCGGGAAGGCCGTGAAGGTTCCGGAGGGGTCCTGGATGCAGGGATGGCTGGTGGTGGACGACGAGCTGTGGGAGCAGGTGCAGGCCGGCGACATGACTGGGTTTAGCATCGGTGGACATGGAAAGAGAGTACCGGCGGGAGCCGCTGCATAATCGGAGGAAGAGATGGCACGACGTACGGACCTGAAGCAGGTGACACGGTTGGAGAATCTGGACATTGACGAAGTATCGATCGTGGGCCGGGCAGCCAATGGTACCGCGTTCGTGATCGTCAAGTCTGACGACACCGTGCCGATCGCAGACCTGCCGGTGAAGGAACAGGCCCTGGCGAAGTCCGTGCCCTACACGGAGCCCGTAGTTAAGGCAGACGGGCAGGCCCGCACCTGGGGGGACTTCCCCTTCATGCCCCTGTGGGAGCTGCCGGAGCTGGTGGTGCCGGATCTGTCCGTGATGAAGGCCCACCCGATCGTCCTGGATAACCTGGGGATGATGGTGGAGCACTGCGGGGCGTTCCTGTACAGCCTGAAGGACGGGCTGGCGAAGGCCCAGGCGGACCCGGAGATGATCCCAGAAATGTCCGTGTTCCCGTCGCAGTTGTCGGACGGGCTGGCGGCTGTGGGTAAGGCGTTCGGGCTGCTCCTGGACTGCCACAAGGGGGAGCACCCCGGGCTGGCGCACGGAGTCGCAGCGGCGGCGCCGGAGCAGAAGGGCGAAGCCATGGCCGGTCTCCAGGCCATGCTGCGGGATCTGCTGTCGAAGGCGGAGACCATGGCGGACCCGGAGAAGCAGCTGCTGAAGAGTGAGAACGCGCAGGCCGTTGGCTTGCTTGATTCGTTCGTAGCCGTCGTCAAAAGACTGGAGATCGAGAAAGGCCAGCTCCTGGGCCAGTTCGACGACGCGCAGCAGGAGATTCGCCGCCTGGAGGCCGATGTGCCGACGGTGCGCGCTTCGCGTGACACGGACGACCGTGTGACGCAGGTGAAGAAGGGCGCCGACACGCCCGAAGAGGGTTGGCCGCGTGACATGAACGCGGCCGATAGCGACGACTGAGGGGCAGGGCACCGTGAAGAGGCGACAACCTGAACGAACACAAGGGAGACGATGATGGGACGGAAAGTTAACGATGCTGCGGACCTGATCCAGAAGGCTGATATGGCCTTGTCGGACCTGACCAGCGGGGGCCTGCTCCTGCCGGCACAGGCAAAGAAGTTCATCCGGAAGATGATCAAGCGGTCCGTGCTGATGCAGATGGCGACCGTGATCCCCATGGCCGGCCCGAAGCGCCGGATCGAGAAGATCGGTTTCACGGAGCGGATCCTGAAGCCCAAGACCAGCGGAACGCAGCTGACCAGCGATCAGCGGTCCACGCCGGCGCTGTCGAAGGTGGAGTTGTCCACCGTGCTCGCGGCGGCCGAGGTGGACATTCCCGAGGAAGTCTTCGAGGACAACATCGAAGGCGATAGCCTGCGGAAGACGATCCTGGAAGAGATGGCACGCCGGGCCCCCCTGGACCTGGACGAGCTGTTCCTGCTGGGGGATACGGACCTGGACCTGACGGACCCCTTCCTGGATCTCCTGGACGGCTGGCTGAAGTCCGCCACCAGCAACGTCTATGACGCGGCCGGTGCGATGCCCACGGAGGCGGTCTGGAAGGGTGCGTACAAGACCATGCCCCAGCAGTACCGGGCCCTGAAGTCCACGATGCGGTTCCTGACCAGCTCCGATGCGCAGACGGAGTACGTGGACCTGCTGGGCCAGCGCGGGACGGCCGTGGGCGACAAGGCAGCCGTGGATGGGATCGCCCCGAAGTGGCAGGGGATTCCGATCGAAGAGGTTCCGGTGATGCCCGGCAATCTGGGCGACGATGAGGACATGACGAACGCGCTGCTGATCCAGCCGAAGAACCTGACGGTGGGGATCCAGCGCAAGATCCGCACCCGCTGGGACGTGGATATCCGCGCCGGCGTGGTGTTCGTGGTGATGGACCTGCGCATGGATGCGAAGTTCGCGGAGGAAGAGGCCGTCGTGAAGATCTCGAACCTGGCCTACGAAGAGGCGTAAGGTTCCCCCCGCGGGTGCTGACCTGTAATCCCGGGGCCTGTCGCTGCTGCGGCGGCGGGCCCCATGGACGAACCGAGGAACAAGGGAGAAGACCATGGCAGTTTTGAAGAACCTGACGGGGAAGCCGGGGACGCACCTGAACGACCGGCATTCCAAAGCGATCATGACCGCGCTGAAGGCGATCGTTACCCGCGCGAACGCGGTGATGGACGTTGACGCCACAACGGGGGACGTGACCCTGTACCTGAACAGTGCGAAGACCACCTATCTCACTTTCAGCACGTCCGGCGGCGCGACGCAGCTGGTGGTGCTGGGGGTGGACCGTGGCAGCCTGGAGGCTGCGCTGATGGGGGGCAAGGATCCCCAGGAGTCAGTCCTGGATCGCTTCGATCCCACAGCGGCTCTGCCCGTGACCCCCAGCGAAGGGGACCGGTACCTGGCCACCGCGACCGCGAACGGCTGGACGAGCAACCGGATCTACACCTACAACAGCGCGGGCGCCTGGGACGAGTTCCTGCCCACCGAAGGCGCTGCGATGCGGGTGGAGGACGAGGATCGCTGGTACACCTTCGACGGCACCAACTGGGACTACCTGGAGAAGGGCCTGGTGCACACGATCCTGGACGGGCTCCAGGGCGGCGCGGCAACCGAATACTACCACCTGACGCAGGCCCAGCACGCGGCCCTGATCGTCCTGTCCCTGGAGGGGGTACTGGATCGCTTCGACCCCACC
>Ga0307928_10001908_pt1 | contig 15899 bp, 25 predicted proteins | sample AceLakmetagen232_FD_201815 | JGI IMG/M metagenome (GOLD analysis project Ga0307928, IMG submission 201815) | Saline water microbial communities from Ace Lake, Antarctica - #232 | ecosystem: Environmental > Aquatic > Non-marine Saline and Alkaline > Saline | place: Antarctica: Ace Lake... | reverse complement strand
ACCTTAATACCCAAACCAAGGAATCATGTCTTTCTTAATAGCATTAATAATTAATCCTCTAACTGCTCTGAAATCATTATCACTTAGTTTAAATTGTTGTCTTACTTTTGTTAATATAAAATCAAACTCAACACTTTCGTCTTGCTTCTTAATATATTTAACAAAGGGTGCCTTATTCTCTTTTGGAATTATACTCCAAGCTAAACTTAAATATTGTTTTGGTGTTAGAACAAAAATATATTTATCTAACCACCTTGTTTGAATACGTAATCTATCATTCATACACAACCACTTCTGTATTACGAATGGTGCAATAGTTGTTTCTTCAATATCTACTATCCATTTAGTAGAACGATTAGTGTATAAATTACTAATCACTTGAAATATATTCATTCTTCTAAGACCTCAATCTTACTATTTAATATATTGGACTTTGGAATTAAATCGTCGTGTGCTATAATCTTAGTGTTAGCCATTTCTATTTGAGCATTCCCGCCTTCCATATCTTCATTACTATATAATCTACTTGCGGTTTCTAAATACTCACAAGCTTCATACTTGTTCCAGACAATATCTTTAGTTATATTAAGGTATTCTAGTTTTAGTTCTTGTAATTTACTATGACCTGGTGTTGTAGAAATTTCATAATAAGCATACGCTACATTTAATCCAACTATGGATTCACTATATAGTTTTCTTGTATTAGCACAAAACTCAACAGCTTCTGCGTAGTAACCAGTTTCAAAATACATAATAGCATTATCATAATCTATATCACCAATACTTTTTGTATGTAAAGCTTCATACTCTGAATGTGTACCTTTCAAATAGGATTTATCAAACATATCATTATAAATTCCACAACCACTTAAGGTTAAAACAAGAATAAAAAGTAAAGCGATAATTTTAGTCTTCATTTATTAACACCCCGATTGTTTCATGTAGTGCTTTCAATGTTGGAATATCTCCAGGTTGTACTTCGTATTCCTTAAAGAAATCTACTAACTTATCTAAACTCATATGAAGTTTAAGTGCAGGTTCTTTTGGTTTAGTTGCCCATAAGTTTAATGTTGCATGTGGTATTCCAGTTAGCTTCTCAAGTTCTCTATAGCTGTATGATTTTGATAATCCCTTAACGACTATCTGTCTTTCATCTGCTGTTAGCTTATTAAGCCTTTCGCCAGCGATAGCGTTTAATACTAGTTTTTCTTGTAGTTTATCTTTTTTCATTTTTGTCACGTGTATTTTTATTATAATATTAATTAGTATAAAACACTATATTAATGTGTTGAATTTGTTATGGGAATGGGGGAATTTGAATCCCCGATACCTACGTCTTCAGCGTAGTGCTTTCCCGAACTAAGCTACATTCCCAAATGACAAAGGGTGGATTTGAACCACCGCCCTCAAGGTCATGAGCCTTGCGTCCAGAGCCATACTAGACCACTCTGTCATATTTATGTTGTACTAGTGAAAAGTATAATAATTAACAAACTACCTAATATGCCAACACCTAATGTTAATAACCCATCTTTGCCCCAAAATATTCCAACTAGTGTTAAACAACCTAAAATAGTTGAACAAATAATTGAAGAAAATCTTAAAGTTACATTGATTTCTTTTTTTGCTTTCATTTTCTCACCTTATTTAATCATTTCAATTAATGAGGTTACAAATATAATTTTACTATCTGCTCCCCACGCAATATCTTTTTCGTTTCTGCATGTTATCTGTATTACTTTTATCATCTCTTCTTCCAGAGCTTTATTCCAGAAAAAACTATTTAGTTCTCTTGGGTCCACAGTGCTTTCCAAAACAACTTTCTTAATCTCTTTCCAATTCTTGTCCTTTAAGTGTTTCCATAAATCACCAAACAATTGATTAACTGGTTTTACATTTTCTATACTAACTGTTTTACTTTCAACATTTAAATCCTGTAAAGCCAATACACAATTACGTATTGAAGGATAGTTCATATTTACCAATGTAGCTATTCCTTCTTCTGTAAATTCCATATTTTCATTTGTACAAATACCTTTTAAGTAGTTTCCAACTTCTTCTTTTTGTGGTAGTGCAAATGGAATTGCTGTACATCTAGATTGTAGTGGTTCAATTATCTTATTAATATTATTACACGTTAAAAGAAATATAACATTACTAGCATACGTTTCCATTACATTACGTAAAGCATCTTGGCTTGCTTTTAACATACCATCTACTTCGTCTAAAAAAATAATTCTTTTGCTACCATCTTTAGTACTTTTAGTAATAGCAAACTCTTTTACTTTATCTCTAACAGTTTCTATTTTTCTATCGTCAGATGAATTAAGTATTAACGCATCAAATCCTAGTTCATTAATAATAGCCTTTGCTAGTGTTGTTTTACCAGTTCCAGGTGTTTTAGAATAAAATAAAAAATGTGGAATAGAGTTAGGGTTTTGCAGATATAACATTATCTTTTCTTTAAAATCTCCAACAATATTCTCAACTCTGTCTGGCCTATACTTCTCTGTCCACATACAATCAACAGGATTCATTTACTCATCCATCCTTGGCGCAACTATAAATGTTAATACAGTTGTTTCTGTTGATTCCCTAATCTTAGCAGGATACTGACTCTTAATACTAATTTCTAAGTTTCCATCTAGTTTAGTTATTGCGTCGAAAAAAGGTTCTCTAAAGTTTACTTTACTTCCTTCTTTACATTGTGGTGCGCCAACTTTAGTCTCGAACTTATATTTACCAGTATTTCTAAATGTAACAGTCTTATCTCCTGTTTCAATTGTTAGTATTGATTCTTTATTAATTCCACAATCTTTAACAACTTCATTTAGTTTTGTAGCCGTGATAGCTATTGTATTATCAAATTCTAAGTCTGGTTCTGTAATATCAGTTTTAAGGAACTCTTCAGCTACTAATTCAATAGCTACTTTTTTACTATCTCCACTAACTGTTAATAAATTACCTTCTTTACTTAATGTAAGTACTTCTCCAAATCTGTCTAGTACTGTAACAACAGTATCTAAATCGTTCATACCTAATTTACCAATAGCTTCGTAACTATCGAAAGCCGCTGTCTTCAACCAAGCTGAAACTCTAATTTGTTGTGTTGCGTTATTTGTTGTAGATTTTAATCCATCTTCTGCAAAGTCAAAAATAGCCTCATCAATCTTACCACTACCATTCATTTTAAACTTTGTTAGAAAATCTTTTAATATTTTTTTCTTGATTTTTATTACCATTTGTTAAACGCCTCCGTTTGTGTATTATATTAATATTTAATATTACTTAAATGTTTTGATATTTAAGTTTGTTGACTTTGTGTCCTTCTTTTCTGAAAGCCCAGTTTCTTTTCATTGTTGCTTTCTTAAGATAGGAATTATAATGGTCGTCGAAATCATAATACATACAAGCCTTCTTATCTTTGTGTTTTCTAAGAAGTCTTCCTAAAACTTGTATTGATTTAATATCTCCTGCGTTTGCTGTTGCATTAATTAATATTTCTAGTTTAGGAACATCTAGTCCTTCACTAAATATTGAGATAGTACCAATTAAAACATTTAAATCTCCATTTGTAAAATCATCTAATAGTTTTAATCTATCTGCTTTACTTGTTCCACCATGTAAATAAAAAGCACCTAATAAATTTGATAAACTTTCACCATGAGCAACTAACTTTACTAATATTAATATTTTCTTCTTACCGTTTTTATCAACGATTGTCTTAACGACATTGTCTCTTAATTTATTATCTCTGATTAACATATTATATGAAAGTTGATATAGTTCTCTAGATAAGTCTTTCTCTTGTCCATAATTTTTATCTTTAACTTTAAACTCTTCCATTTCGTATTCCTTTACGATTCCTTTTTCTTCATCTTCTTTTAGATAATCTGTTATAAAATTAATATCTGGTTTCTCTAAAAAATCCATATTAATTAATTCTTTAGCACTTAATTTATAACATGGGTAACCAACAACAGCATTGATTGCCATATCATTACCATCTTGTCTTCTGGCAGTAGCTGAAGTACCAAGTCTATATTCTGCGTTATGTAATTGATAACTTACTTTAAGATAAGATTTAGAGCTAGTGGCATGGCACTCGTCAAATACAACAAATCTTAAACTGTGTAAATAATCTAACATTTTTTTATCTTTAATATTTTTTATTAGTGTTTGAATAGTAGCAACTGTAATATTTTTAATATCTGATTTACCTTGTCCTATCTTACCTACTTCAATTCCTAAACTTCCTTCTATACGTTTAATTGTTTGATTCATTAATTCAATTTTATTAACAACAACTAATGTTTTCATATTAAGTTTACGTATTGATTCAATAATTACTTCTGTCTTTCCAAATCCAGTTCCTGCTTCTATTATAGCTATTTTCTTTTCTAGAAAACTATCAACAGCAATTTTTTGATGTGGTCTTAGTTTAATTCCATTAACAAACTTCTTAGGCATTTTAACTTTGTTCTGATTAAATTCTCTTTTATCTACTTCTTCTATTTCGATTTCTTTCTTTTGAAACTTGGCATAGTTTTCTAATGTTTTAATAAGTTCAACACGCATAGAAACTGGAACAACTTTAGTTCTAGGATTGTAAAATGTTATAGAAGTCCTTGCATAAGGATTTTGTCGTTTAATAAATATTGCTGCTTTGAGTTCATAAGTAAATTTATTCTTTAATCCTTTTTCTAATAAAGGTGTTATCGGTCCTTTGACCGTTGTATAATTTTTAAAGGTTTCCAATATAAAATGATACTTATCTTGTTGTTGCCATAAGTATTTATATGGACACCAGAAATATTCATAGTTCCAATCAGGAACTTTTTTCTTCCCAATTATTACTTCGCCCATTTCTGTAAGTATATTCCAATACCATTGTTCTATCTCTCTTAGCTCTTCCGCTGTAAAATCAAAGGACATTACACCCTTACTTCCATTGTATTTTAAATAAAAGACTTTGCATGTAGGAATAACTCCGTGTTTTAAGTTATATAAATAAGCATACCATTGTATTTGTTTCTTATAACTCTTTTCATTCTCAGGACTTCGTGTTGAGGACTTCCAATCCATAATCTCATGATTAACTTCATCAACACCATCTAAGTATGCAACAGTTTCAGGAAACTCTATTTTCATTTCTGTTGTTGTTATTGTTTTATTTAGATTAACTCCATTAAGAACCATTAGCCAGTAATCATCTATTCTATCTTCTAGAATTCCATTAGCAAGATTATATTTATCCCATTGTGTTTTGAAGAATCCTTTTAGAGCTTCGATATCCTTTTCGTCTCCTTTATACCATCGTTCTAAACAGTCGTGGATAACACTCCCTGCATGCGCATAAGCCATGTCTTGAGAAACTGGTACTTTTCTAATATATTTATAATACCAAGTTTTAGGACATGATTCAAAAAGCTCATGCTGACTAAACGAACTTCTTATCTGAGCCATTTTAAATAAAGAAAAAAATTATGCTAGGAATTCCCCAACAAAGTTCTTCATAACCTTTTCACCAGTTTGTGGATTTATAACTTCTTCAGCTTTGATTTTAGCTTTAGGTTTGCTATTCAGAAAAGATAAGAATTCTTTCAAACTAACATCATTAATATTTTTCTCTTTGAACTTAGCATACGCCATCATAAGCTTTGTTGCTTGGGAAAGTCTAACTCCACCTTTTGAAATAGTCGGGTGTGAGTATTTATCGTTTTCAGATTTAAATACTTTCATACCACTGTAATATTCCCTTTGGTTTTCAAAGTCGTAATTTAGTTGAAAAGAACATGCTTTGTATCTTGCTGTGCTTCCTTCTTTTTTAGGAACAGTCCATTCCTTGCTTTCGGGTGGCAAATATATTTCAGCAGATGTTACAACAATTTCTTTTCCATCCATATCAACTCTTGGTGGGGCTTTAGTTCCTTCAGGTGCAGAATTATAATCATACTTTTGACCTGCTGGTTTGTTGTTAATTAAACTTTCTTCTTCCTCAGGATATCCTGATTCAGGTACTGCTTCACTATCATCTATACTTTCAAATTCGTTATCTTCTACTTTAGTTTCTTCCATACGTAAACGCCTCCGTGTTTGTGTAATATATATAATATGTTTCTGCTAGTATTTAAATATGTTGATTTATCTTTTTCCTTTTATGTAAACACCATATTTATAAGGAGCTATTCCAACAAGATGATTAATAGGTCTAACTTCTACTTTCCATCCATATTTTTCAAAACCTTTTTTTCGTTCTAGTGCTTCATTTTTTGTTTCATAAATAGCATTATATTTTAAGTGGAATTGTTTCATTATCTTAACCTCTGTTCTTGAACAACATTTTTAGCGATATATTCATTATCACTCATTACAGTTCCGGCTGGAGTAAGTCGTGAATATATCTTACTATCAATGTTGTAATTGTTGGTAATAAATTTATAGATATGCTTTAGGTTATTTTTCTTAGCCCAACTTATTGCGTACTGTGGAGATGAAAAGCCGTACACATATCCTTGTGTTCTTATTTTCTGAGAAGGAGAAACATTACCTGCGTTGTATAATGTTTGGTAAATAGGATAACTTTTTAATGTTATTGCATCTTGTCGCATTGTGTTTAATGGTTGACAATCTAATTTGTTAATTACTCTATCTCCATCTAAATCGCCATTAGGATTTAATTTTGGAAATTGTTTCTTTAATTGTTTCCAGTTTTTATTACTACCTGATAATTTTAGTTTTAACAAAGAGGTCGGTAGCTTTTTTAGACTACCGACACGGTTGGTTGATGTATTGATATGTGAGAACATTTTCTTATACATAAAAATAGTAAATACTAAATCATTTATATATATATTTTGTTTAGTTATAATTTAAGAAGTCTTTGAACAAATATTTAATATAGAAAGAGATTTGTTCTTTACTGTATTTACTGTGACAAGCTGTCGTGAAGTCTCTTAATTTGTTAATATTTTTTAGTTTATTATTTGTGCATACATTCTTTAAACTAATCATATCCATGAATATACTATTGTTTGGTTCTAAGTTATATCCAACACCACCTTCTAAGTCTTCTTCATTAATTAATTTTTCATCAAAGTAACCCATACACTTTTTATCGTTAGTTCTTAATGGAAATATAGGTGGTATTAAATTTAATATACAAAAGTTATTAACAATCCGTTTATCAAACGAAAAAGTAACTTCTGGTGTGTTTAGTGTAAATGTTCTTTTATGTAATAGTTTAATCTTTTCATACCATTTAAAAAACATTACATTATGAGTATCAATCTTATTATCTCTAATTAATATTTTTATCTGAAACCACAATGTATTATTAATACCACCTTTAGGAAATGTATTCTCAGATAGTAACTTTACTAACGGGTGTTCAAAGAAACTATTAATATTTACTCTATCTGTTTCAAACTTTGGTATTTTTTTAAAGTGATTTACAAATGTATCTGTTGGTGTGTAACAATCAAACACATAATCACTTAGTCCTTCATTAACTCCGTCTTCTATTTTTAATAAAGCTCTCCATCTAAAACTACCATACTTGAAGTTCTTACTAAATGGTAAAGCACCAACTCTACTTAAATTAAAACACGTTTTATCTATATCCGCATTTAGTTTAATCTTAACTTTAACTTTCTTTCCAAATGTTTCAAGTTGTTTTCCAATACCATCTTTTAATAGTTTCTTTATATTATTATATTCTTTAGTTTGTATTGGAAAATAATTATCTACATCTTCTCCCAATCTACTTTTAGTTTCTATCTTATCAAAAGAAAGCTCAGGAACTCTAAATGGAATATCTAATTTTATTAGTAGTTGTACACCATTTCCACTCATGATTTTAATATAACTTTTGTTCCAGCCGTTCTCTCCAAGTTGTTTAATTATAAGTTCAGACATTTCATCACATTGTCTTAGCTCGTCGTTAGTTGCTAATCTATCTTCTTTTGTTTCCCTATCAATATCAATGAAAACAAACTTAATCTTTTTAACATTAATATCCTTTCCGCCAAAACGCATATTACCATATTTATTTACATTACGTTTTCTTGGTTGTATTCCAAACCAAATAACTTCTTTGTCTCTAACTTCTTTTAGAACTTTTTTAAGCATAATATAACTATTAATATAAACACCAGAAGCACTCCAAGAAATCTTATATTTATTACCTAAGAATTTTATTAAATCATAATTTTTAATTCTTACTTCCATATACTCTTCTTCACCATCAGACCACCAGTCCCAGAACTGTTTAATGTTAAAATTTTTATATACTTGTTTTACTCTTTCATCCTCGTCTAATTCGTACCATTCTGACATCTTTTCTTTATCTTGCTAATTAATTTAGGGTCAATATATTTTTCAGCTTTTTGTGTTACTGAACCAGGGTGTGCTCTGTTATGGCAATCACAACAAAGTATAGCTTGGTTGCCGAAATAATAACGTTGTTTATAATAACGTTGGGCTTGTATATAATGTCTTTGAATTTTATATACTAGATGATGTGTTGTTAAATTATCTTTTGTTTGACATTTTTCACATTTAAAATTGGATAGATATAAATTTATCTCTCTAGCAGTTCTCTTTAATACCATACGAACTTCCTCAGAAGGTTCTAATTCACCTAGTGTAGCTAAAGTCCGCATGTGTTGTGAAAACTTATGTTGCATGTATAACGGTAAGTTATTAATGTTCATTTTGCTTTTTCAAATCCCTTTTTTTATTATTGTTTGCGTCTATTCTCGCTTGACAAAGTGCTCTTGCACATAACTTACAATACTTTCTTGGTGGACCTCTATTACTAAGGTCCTCTACAGGTATTGGTAGTTTACAATTTTGGCATATCATTTTTAATTAGGAAGTGGATAAGTTTATAGTCATTCCAGGACCACACAAAAACAAACAAGTACTATAAATATAATAATAATTTAATATAAAAAACTATTGATAATTAAAGATTTTTGTTTTCTTCCAGCCAGTTACACTCTTGTGGACTGAAGTGTTGTTTATATAATATTTTACGTGTTAAAGTTTTATGAAACTTCTTTAAGTCATTATATAAAATCATCTTCTGAACAGTAGGTTTACTTTTTTCATTGTCTGGGTAGGTGTGTAATAATTTATGTTTTTTACATTCATACCATCTTCGTTGTGCACTAGCATATTTCATGTCAGGGAATTCACCCATAACAAAAGAAATAAATTCTTCTTTGTCTTCATGGAATACATATATTTCATAAAATTTTTTAATCATCGAAATCGCCACCTAAACCAAAATCACTATCTGGTGTTGTTAATATTATTTCTGCTACCTTATTAGGTGGTCCGTGTATTTTGTATTCACTTGTATTTAATGTATCAAGTTTACAGTTTGTATTCTCAATAAAATATCTTAACAAGTCATAATCGTCTTCAGTAAATTCTTTACGCATATTTATTATTCTTGAAAGTTTAACTAAACTACAATAAAATTTTAAGGTACGTGTGTCACAATGTATATCATAATCTTTAATTATTTTTTCAACTGTTCGAAAGTCATCATTTATATGGTATTCATTATCAAACTCAACAACCTTTGCAAACATTCTTTCAATATCTCTTGAACGTAACACATTAACTAACTGTGTTACTTCATCAATTTCTTTTTTATTCATGTTCTCTGTAACAACTTTATTTAATTCTGGATTATCTTTTTCATTGACTAAATAAAAGTAGAACGGAAAACGTTCATGTAATGCAAAGTCGTAATTATCAATCCAAAATTTCTGAGATAATTTAAGTTCGTTCCTAACATCAATAATAACCTTACGTAAATAAACATTATCATATTTGAATAGTGGTAAATGTAAATCCCAAAGTTCATTCCACTCAACTTTTATTTCGTCTCCAATTTTTAAGTTTTCGTCTTTGTATGCTTTTCTTATTCTTCCTCTGTATTGTCCTAAATGTGTATAGTCTAAGTTTTGAGATATATTAATATGACACGTTCTTTTTTGTACCATACTTCCAGTTGCGCCTGCTTTATTATAACTATAATTTGCTTCAAGTAAAAATGTTTTTAAGTTTGTTACTAAATCTGGAGCTTCTCCTGCTTCATCAATATGAATTGTATTATACATTCCTAAATAGCCAGGTGTTATTATTTTTGTTTCCTTATTCATTAATGTTATTGTATCTTTAGTTCCACGTAAACCTGGTACTGATATACTTAATCCATTAGAGCTAAGATTCATATAATTATTTAACATACATAACCAATATTTAAATATCATGGACTTCCCAGTACTCGCGTCACCAACAATCATAATATTATATAATAATGGATATCTTAATCTATGAGCTAATGTTTGTAATATTAATGCTATCTTAATTGGTAGCAAACCATGTATTTTAATTCCAGCTTTCTCTTCAACATACTTATCAAATATTTTAGTTAGTGTTAATACATAATTCTCCCCATTCCTTTCTGGCATGTCTAATTTGTTTGTATTAAGTTTATCAAAAGAAACAATATGAAATCTTGGCATCTTGTTTGGACTTGGAATTGCAAAAAAGGCTGTGTCATATTTACCAGGTTCAACTTCTTCAAAACTAATAGCACTACCCATTTTATATTCTCCACTTTCGTTTCTATATTTAATCTCATAATAAAAAGCTGGTCGTGTTTCACAATTTACATCATCGTAATATAGTTTTTCATTACAAACTTTTGTTTTTGTTTCATCATTTATTGTGACAGTTCTCATAAACTCACACTTATACTGTAATTTTGAACTTCTAACTTCATACATTTTTTTAGTTCTTTCATCTTCACATACAGGACATCTATACATACACGCTGTGGCATATTCGTGTTGAATTCCTTTAGTTGTTATGTGTAATTTACTTCGTTGTAATGTATTTATGTTTGATGGTATATGTGGTTTTATATCTGCTTCTTTAAAATTATAAACATATTTTGCTTCTGACTCGTCACATACAGATTTTTCAAATATTTTATAAGTTACATTTTTATTAACTGGATAAACATTATCTTCACCGTGTTCTTTTAGAAACTCTTCATCACTCTCAGTAATCTCACTATGTATTTCTGTAGTATATGTTTTTAGTCTTTCTCCTAAGTCTCTCATAAAATCTAATTTAAAGAAATCTCCATCAATTCTAGCTTTATTCATTTTAAAAATAACATTATTGCCTCTACTGTTTGTATTTTTAACAGGTATTTTAATTTTACCAGACAATAATTCTGCTGCTATATATTTTGCTCTTGTATAAGAAATATTTTTAAATGCTTTTTGAATAAAACTTAGTACTCTTTTATCACCTAAGAGCATTTGCATTTGTCTTTCATTTAATTCTAAATCAGTCATATTTAGCCTCAGTTGTTATTGGTGCTAATCTAACCAAAGCTCGTTTACCAACTGTTTGTTCAACACCCTTTAGGTCTATAACTTTAAATGAATGTTCATCCTCAGTAAGAATATACACTGGAAAGGTTTTTGTCCTTCCGTTATCTTCAAAACTAATCTTATGTAATTGTTTTTTTTTGATATATTTGTTACCGTCTTCCATCTTTTTAACCTCTTAATTTTTAGAACCTTATTCCCACAAAAATCTCATTTTAATAAAAAGTAAATAATAGATAAAATCTGTTAGTATATAAATATATTGAATGTATTTTTCTTCAAAACTTAAAAAAACTTAAAAAAACTTAAAAAAACTTAGAAAAACACAAGAAAAACCAATCTATACACCTATACCTTAAAAACAAAAACTTTAAATACAAGCTCACTCTTTCTCTCAAAAAACAACAAAACACAAAATATGTATAAATATTATTATAGTTATAGGTGTATTTAGGTATATTATAGACGTGGGATTGTGGGGTGTATTGTGTGAATTTTATACACCTAAATACACCTAAATACACCTATACACCTAAATACACCCCAATTATATATATATATAGATAAATCTGAGCCTAAATCCAGAATTCTTACTATCTCAATAATTCAATAAGTTTAAATATAATTGTTTTTTATATAATGTTATAAAAGTTAAAGTGTTGTGATATAAATGACGGACAAGATAGACGAATTAATAAACGAACTTGAGGAACAATCTGGAGTTTTAATAGACCGTGAAGATAACATTACTTCTATTCAAGGTCCTAATTTGCCACCAGAGGAAAGTTGGTTTTCTAAATGGAAGAAAAAGAGAAAGGCTGAAAAGGAATTCAAAAGAGGAATAATGGAAGAGGCCCGACAGGAAGCATTAAAAGATATGAAACCAGAATTAGTGGCGCATATGAAACAAAAGGAACTTGATAAGCTAACCGGCAAAAGCGATTTCCTAAATAAAATTGGAAAGGAACTTGAGAAGATTGGCAAAAAGGATATTGGTGGAATGATGAGTAGTGGAAACAGAGCAGGACCGAATATGAGTTTGGGTGGCGGAACAATGATGAGTCCAGATAAAATATCAAGTATGTTTGGAAATAATAAACCAAAACCTAAACCAAGAGCTAAAAGAAAAATAACAAAGAAGAAAAAGAGGCAAAAGAAAAATGACTGATGAAATTATAGATAAGGATTACGCGATTGCTCTTGCGAGTGCTATGGAATTGTTTTTTACTGAAAGTCCTAAGGGTAAGATAACTAAAACGGATTTCTTTAATACAAAGAAAGAAATATTAAAGTACAAGTCCGAAGAGTCCGAACCCGCTAGTTATATCGGATAACAGTAACACACAACACACACACACAAGAATTATAACAAACACATAACTTACGAGTATTAAAATTAAAAAGCTGGCTGAGACGCTTAAAACAAGAATGATAAAGAAAAAAGAGACAAGAAGAGCGTTTGATAACATATTAAATTTAATACCCGTTATGGGAATAGTAGGAATGACAGGAGGATTAATGAAAATGTTTGGACTAGGAAATACACAAGATAAAAGAACTACAGCAAAAGGAGTTCTTGATTTAGTATGCGATGATTATGAAAATACAATAAGAGAAATGGAAATTGTTAATAAACAACAAGAACAAGAAATTGAAAAACTTAAAATGGAACTTGGTGTTGTTGAAGAAAGTTTAAGAGCCCTTACAACAAAAGCTAAAAAGAAGAAAGTAAAAAAGAAAAAAAGATAAATAATGGAAGAATACACAAAATTAATTATTTGGATATTTACAGTTATCGTTACTAGATACATTGTTAAATATTATAAGAAACTTTGTGAAGAGAACGTTAGTGGTGCCTGTACAAAAATAATTGAACAAGATTGGAAGTTTCAATTAAAAATAATAAATTATATTGATATGTTTTTACCTTATGTATTTGTTTTGTTGGTTGTATTGTATTACATTTAAGATGGATAAGTTTGATATACAGATAGATGATAACAGTGAATCGTTCTCAAAATTTGCTGTTGAAGAGAACACTAAGTCAATGTCCCTTCATGATTGGCAAAGAGATGCAATTAACTTTTTCTTTAAATATAATAAAGCATTATTTGAAGCAAGCACAGGAGTAGGAAAAACTTTTTTTGCTATATCAGTAATAAAACAAATCCTTAATATTGAACCTGAATCAAGGGTTTTAATTGTTGTTCCTAAAAACGTAATACTTGAAACTGGTTGGTATAAAGAACTTTATGACGCAGGAATAAGTTTAAGAGATATCGGAGTTTACTATGGCCCTGCAAAAGAGATATGTAAAATTACAATAACAAACATGCAGTCAATTCATAGATTACCACTTGAAGAGTTTGAAGTATGTATTTTTGATGAAGTCCATAATTACTGTACAAAAAGATTGTTTCCAACACTTTCACACCCATTCAAATACAAACTAGGACTGAGTGCAACAATGGAACGAATGGATGATGCACATTGGAAACTATATGAAATATTTGATTATAACATTTACAAATACACACCGTCTGAAGCGTTACAAGACGGTATTTTAAATCCTTTTATATTTTTTAATATTTCAGTTGAGCTGGACCCAGTAAGCAGAGAAACATATGAACAACTAACTGTGGAAATTAATACCATCATGCAGATTGGTGGCGGATTCCAAGCAATCATGAAATCAGGTTCACCACTAAAAAACAAAATGCTTTCGAAGATGAACGAGAGAAAAGATTTAGTAAATAATTATCATAAAAAGTTTGAAGTTGTTAAGACAGTTTGTGAAAAACATAAAGAAGATAAAATAATTGTGTTCAACGAATATAATAAAACAACAAGCAAAACCTATTGGTACTTGTTGGAAGTTGGAATGAAGGCGTGTGTTATTCATAGTGACATTCCACACATAAAACGAGAAGAAAACCTAAAAAATTTTAAACTAGATAAATACAACGTACTATTGGTTAGCAAGGTGTTAGATGAAGGATACAATTTACCCAAAATTGATACTGCAATTATTTCAGCAGGAAATAGTACAAGCAGACAAACTATACAAAGGATGGGTAGAGTTTTACGTAAGAAGGATAAACATTCAACCCTCTATCAAATATATTGCAGTGGGACAGTTGAAGAAGATTATGCGATTGAACGAGCGAAATTATTTAAACAGTTAGCAAGCGAATATTATGATTACACTGGTGAAGAAGTTAATGGAGGAATATTAGAATGAAATCCAAAGCTGAAATACAAGAAAAGATATTTGTGTATGAAATGGAATTAGAAAAACATAAAGCAAATCCAGATAATTATGAGAAATATTTTACAGAACTTATTGAACAACTAAAAGGATTACTTGAATGGGTGATAAAATGAAACTAAGACTTAACGCAATGACTTGGGGTAGATGGATTTTATCTACAAGAAAGGATTTTAACAAAGCACATATTCATAGTTTAACACATGAAGAACAAGATGCATTACTAACAGAGTTAGTTAGAATAAAAAGAATGCGAAGAAATACAAGAAAGTTTTTAACAATGTTGGCTAGACTAAAAAGGGAGCAGAATGAAAAGAGGGAGCAAAATGATTAAGATAATAAAAATAATTTTAGGTAATTTGCTTTTGTTTGCTGTAATTGTTGGAATTGGTATAACAACAGAAGGAGATTATAATGGATGGGAAGGTGGAGTAACTCACAGATGTTGTGACCAAGGATATTGTTACACGTTAGTAAATGATGAATGCAGTGACGAGATGTGGAACAGAGCCGTGTGTACAAAATATAATTATTGTAAACCAGGCGTTGAAAAGTTAGTTGACGTTGAAGGAGTTGTTACAGAATGAGTGAAAGAATTTATCCAACATACAAGAGTGTAAATAATATCATTCATTGTTTAGAGAAAATAAATGATGTACACTATATGACTTGCCATCATGCATGTGGCAGAATAATTGATAGGTATGTAAACCTATTAACAAAAAAAGATATAACATGCAAAAACTGTCTGAGGAATATTGAACGTGGAAGGGTTTCATAAATATACAAAGATAAGGCCGTACGGTCATTTAGAGAATAGAGGTATCTTTGATGATAAAGAAGATAAAATTATTATTCAAGAAAAGATAGACGGAGCAAACTTTAGATTTGTTGTTCATAGAGGTAAAGTTATTTTTGGTAGTAGATGTCAACAACTAACAAGTGATGAAGGAGAAGAAGATAATGTTTCTAAGAACTTCAAAAGATGTGTTGATTTCGTTAGAGAAAAAATTGAAAGTAAAGATAAAAAATTCCTGAAGACAATTGAAGGATTAATTTTCTATGGTGAAACTTGTGTACGTCATACGATGGCGTATAACTGGGAAACAATTCCACCGTTTTTAGGTTTTGATATTTTAGATAAAGATAAATTCTTAGATTATGAGATAGTTAAAACAGTTTTTGAAACTTTAAATTTAGAAATGGTT
>Ga0307928_10001907_pt1 | contig 15901 bp, 9 predicted proteins | sample AceLakmetagen232_FD_201815 | JGI IMG/M metagenome (GOLD analysis project Ga0307928, IMG submission 201815) | Saline water microbial communities from Ace Lake, Antarctica - #232 | ecosystem: Environmental > Aquatic > Non-marine Saline and Alkaline > Saline | place: Antarctica: Ace Lake... | reverse complement strand
ATATTGGAACGGTGTTCCAGAAAGTATCTGCTGTTGCCGGCGTAGCTGATCAACAGGGTGGTGGCACCACACCAAACACCGGTATAGCCATTGCACCGCAGCCCAAGCCGTTACCAGCACCAGCTATGGGCAAACCCACGGCAGGGCAGGCGTTGGCGTCCGCGCCCGCACCAGGAGAGGTAGCGGGGGCCACGCAGCCGCAGACCATGCCCAAGACCTCGGAGAAGAATCCTATATCACCGTCAGAGCGTGCTGATCTACAGGGATCGGTAAACTCGTACAAGACAGGTAAGGGCGGTAAGTACTACCCAAAGGCGTACGGTAAGCCCACGTCCTCACCTAAGGCGGGTCCCAAGTCTATGAAGGAACTTGGTACCCAGGTAGCCAAGGTCGGGCAGCACGATACGTTCGAACAGGCTATGAGCAACTCCAAGGATCCTAAGCCTGTTGATAGAAGCGTACTTCGTGACCAGATGAAACCAATACCGACAAAACCTATGAATATCAAAATGCGCACCTTACCGTGGAAAGCCGATAGCAAGTACGAGGCGCCGGTACACGCGGTTATGAAGTACAAGACCGGCACCGGGACTACCAGTCCGGTTAAGAGCAAACCATTGGGACAACTTAAGAGCAAACCACTGGGACAACAGGTCATGGGACGGCGTGCCCTTCAAAAGCTCTTACCACTTACAGGGCAGTTCGCTAAAGCCGGTACAAACACACCAGCGGTAGGTGGAGGTAACACCCCGGCGGCCAAGCCCAAGGCCAAGGACCAGGCGGCTAAGACCATGGAGATACGGAGTAAGCCCGGGTTAAAGACCCCAGAGCTTGGTACCACGCAGCCGGCACAGGATATAAGCGCAGCATCCAAGTAACATAAGCGTACAGAACTGTAGTGATGTACCTGCATGGTATGACCAGTATGTTGAACGTACCCGCATGGTATGACCAGTATGCTGAACGTAAGGGGCGATTAGCAGGATTTGGTACTAAATAAGGTATGATTATGCTGGACAAAGCACAAGATATAGTGAATACTACGGGTACGAAAACTGGAACAGAGGGTGCGGTTCCTCGAGCGCTGGTTATCTCCTCGTGCAAAACCTGCCTTTTAACCCACCCTCGGTTCAGTTTACATTCCCGTTTTGCGCCCAACGCGGTAGGACACACTATGGACAAGCAGGCTGATGAGGTAGCGGGTGAGGCATCGGGTGGTATAGAATCCCTGCTTGGTAAGTATTTGAGTAATCTAGGTAGTGTACGTGGGGCTGCCCCGCGTGTCTTTAAATCCCACGGCGGTCCATTAGTTGGCTCAGCAATACAGTCTATTTTACTAGGTGGATTGGGTTACGGTGCCGGGTCGTTGCTCGCTCCTCTTTATACCGATGACCCGAAGTCACGTAAACGTATACGTCGTACCATGGCCGCACTCGGCGCACTGGGCGGCCCACTTGGTAACCCAGCTCTTGGCTACAACGTTGGTAGCATGGCACGTGAGCCTGGTAAGGCATGGCAGTACGGACTGCTCAAGTCACTCAACCTCCCAGCTACCATGAAGGGCCCGTTCGCCGACAGACCTGTTAACTCATTCGGTGGGTACAAGAAGTCCGGTCAGTGGAGTAACAAGGGAGCTGATCCCACAGGTGGTATGCTTGGTGACGAGGAGTTCAACATCTACGCCTTACCGTCTTTCCACAACAGTAGTATCGCCGTTGGTCAGATGTCAGATATGGTACGTCGCTCGGGTCTGCACTCCGATGCCGCCAATCCTCTTATCGCTACCATGCAGGAAGCAGCTGGTGGTAGCCGTGGGTTAATCAGTCCAGCCAATATCATGAGTGCCGGCATGAAGCTGGGTGTCGGGTACCTGATTGGTAAACCGGCCATGAGGTTGGTAAGCAAGACCCTGGGAGCCGTGGCCGGTACCAGCATAGCCACACAACAGAAGTTGACTAATTACGGAACTTTAGGTATTATGCTCTACAACGCTTTTGGAGGACGAAGATGACCGGTAAGGGCGACGTAGCTAAGTTCCTGGCAGCAAACCCAAATCCTGATGATGATCAGTTCCATTCGTGGGCTGAAGGCGAAGGCAAAGACGTTCACAAAGCAGAAGCCGATGCGTACGAACTTGGTACCACGGCTGCTAAGTTCGAGACGGCCGCGCCAACGAAAAGAATGTGACGGAGAGCGATGTCGATCCCAAGGAGGTTGAGAAAGGTATGGAGATCGAGAAAGAACATACTCCAGACAAAGACACGGCAAAACGTATTACGCTAGATCATCTGGCAGAGGTACCTGACTACAACACACGACTTCTAGAAATGGAAGATGAGGCAGAAAAGGAGAGCAGCATGAGTGAAGAACTGAAGGCAGCGTGGGCAACCAGTTTTGTTAAGAAGGCCAAAGACCTAGGAGCAGATCCCAAAGAGTTGTCGTCCAAGCTTCGTAAGGTGCAGGACAAGCAGAGTGCGTTGGAGACCGCGTGGGCAACAGGCTTCGACAAACAAGCTCAGGAAATTGATGACGCAAGTGGTGGTGCAATTAGTCCCGAGCTACTACGATCGCTTATACCGTTACTCGGTGCCGGCATCGGTGGAGTTGGTGGCGCGGTTACCGGCGGCAAGCACAAAGTACGTAATGCGCTGATGGGTGCACTCATGGGTGGCGGACTTGGTTACGGTGCTCAGCAGTTGACGGAGCCAAGAGCGATGGATAAGATTACAGGCGCGCTTGGTTCGGCTGGTAGCGCCATTAGTTCTGGATATGGAAGCTTGAAGAACTCACTTGGGTTTGGTAACGACCCGGCAGCAGACGCCGGCGGTATCGGTTAACCGTATAAAAGATATTGGAACGCCGTTCCAAGAAGTGGAGGGATCATGAATAGGAAAGAGGCATTTAAACTCGGGTTTGCGCGGGAACTGGCATCCAGAGGTATAACACCGTCTGATCTCGAGCCGCTGGCTAAGACAGCGGGTATTGGTAAGGCGTTGGGAGGTGCTGCTGTCGGTGTGGGGCTGGTACCGGCATTACTTGGTCTAGGACTGGGGTACGGTTATCAGCGGTCAGCTGACGTCAGTGAACCAGATCTTAAATCGATAAAAGAGGTAGCCATGCTTAAGGAGTACGAGGCGGCTATCAAACAACTGGAGCGTGAACGTGGAAAAACCATCACAGCTTAACGACTCATCGGCGTTGGCCACCATTGAGGGTGACCGGCAGCCAAAGCAGAGATACCGTTTGTACAGCGCTACGGCAAACGACGTGCCATTCAGGCTCAAAGAAGGCGAGCACATGCCGCACTTCAAGAGCGACGACCAGCCACAGAATCAACCACAAGATGTATGGGACGGGCACACACAGGTATTTGATTTCTCGAAGTCAGAGGATGTAACGGCGTACAACGTAATCATTGATATGGTAGCCAAGGGTCGGGCACTGATTAGCAAAGAGGAAGTGAATTGGGATCCACGTAGTAGCAGCTACAAGGCTTTCCTACGGTGGATTGAGATGTTTGTTGAGAAACCTAAACTAGTGGAGTAACCATGGACACTACAAAGCAGGCAAAGGAACTTTGGGCACCAGGTAGACTGGCGTCCAAGGCCTATGACAAGTACTTCCCGGTAGACAAGTGGAAGTTCCCCGGTAGCTACGACGATGTTAGGCAGCGGGCTGCTACCCGTATATCTGCAGACGGTAGTACCATGTCACTAGAGGACCAGCAGAAGCTACAGGACTCGTTGACCGTTCAGCGCGACGTAGGTCACAAGCAGACCAGTCGTATGTACGGTGAGATCGCTGACTGGTCTACGGTATTGGCATTGCTTGGCGGTGGCGTTGGTCTGGCTCAGAATCTACCCAAGTTGCTCGAACTCCGTAAGCTACCCAAGGCTAAGGAGAGGGCTAAGGAAGCACAGAAGCTGTCGGCTGATCCAGGTGATTACCTTGGTGCGGCCTCACAGCTACCGGGCGCGCTCAACACACCGGGCATGGCGGCCGGTATACTACCGGCAGCTGGTGTTGGCTCGTTCCTCGGATCTATATACCTAGCTGATTGGATAACCGATAGGATACGTGCCAAGGAGATGAAGGAACGTAAGAAGGGTTTGCAGCGCGAGTTTGAAGAATTGTTGGTCAAGCCTGCTAGCTCCAAGCTTAGTACCGATTTGGAGAAGATGGCTGAGCTGTACAAAGAGAGTGACGAAAGCGTGTTCTCTAGATTTGTTAAGCGAGGCCTTGGTCTTGGTACGTTGCTTGCGGCTCTTATTGGCTACGCCGGGTTTGAAGGCGGACGGTCATTGCGTAAGAAGTTCGATCCCAATGTGGCACGAGCAGCGGCGTTGGAGCACGCACTACGTCTACGTCAGCACAGCATGCCCACGGCTATCAAGTTGAATACCGTATCACCTGAAGAGGTGTTGGAACCCGATGAGGTACTCTCACCGGAGAGGCCACCGCTCAGCAAGGGACCTATTGAGATGCCGTTCGCCATACAGGGTAAGAAGAAGCGTGAGCAACGTGATGAGTACGACGAGGCTCTCAGTCTGCTTAAGATGGGTCAGTTTGGCGGAGTGCGTAACAAGCTGCGCGGTATCGGCACAGGTATCAAAAACACGGCCAGCGCTGTTCAGCGCCTACCGGGTGAGATTGGCGATCTAAGACAACAGATAGGTGATACGAGTGCTGACTGGCAGGGTAAGTACAACGATGCTATGACTCGGATGCAAGATATGGATACCGAGTGGGGTGGTAGGATGGATGCCGGTGTTGGTCAGATTAAAGCTCTGCAAGAACAGGTACGAGCTGCCCACGAGAAGATCACAGGCTATGACAAGTTGTTCAGTGATCCCAGGGCGTTGATGGCCAAGTTCGGACCGTCGTTACGAGCAGCTGGCGGTCAGGTTGGCGAAGGCCTACCAGGCGGGGTGTACAGGGGCGCCAAGCGTGGTATTGGTAACGCCGTTCAGCAGCATGTGGTTGATCCTGTTAGCAGGTTGTTCCAGGCCCTACGCGGCGGTGGGAATAACGCTATGAACTACATGACTGGTGGCCAGCCAGCAGGTGGATGGTGGCAGTCGTTTATGGGCATGCTTGGTCGACTCTTCGGCGGTAACAGTGGAGTGCAGCCAGTATAGGAGGCGTTATGGCCACACTACCAACAGGCCTCCGAGATTTCCTTGACTACGGTACAACCCGTAAACGTATCTTCGATAACGTGGTGACCGGTCTTGGCGAGCGGTATCCGCTCGAGAACGATCAGTACAAGCTGGAACTCAACGACCTACGTTACGAAGGCCCAGACAAGTTCTCCCTCAAGGAACAGAAGAAGGCTATTCTCCGACGCAAGAGCCTTGACCGTAAACTGGTCGGCACATGGCAGCTGACGGACAAACTCACTGGCACACCGGTTGATAAACGTAAGACCGTGGTAGCCAAGGTGCCGTATCTGACTAGTCGCGGTACGTACGTGGTTAACGGCAATGAGTACACGGTAAGCAACCAGATGCGTCTTAAGTCAGGTGTGTACACACGTGTTAAGGACAACGGTGACCACGAAGCGCATTTCAATGTATTGAGTGGCGGTCCGAGCTTCCGGGTGTTCATGGAACCCAAGACTGGTATCTTTCGTATGCAGGTAGGGCAGAGCAGATTGCCTCTTTATCCGTTACTCAAGTCCATGGGCATACCGGACTCACAGTTAGCCAAGTCATGGGGCACGGAGCTACTGCAAGCCAATTTACAGGCGTCGGCACGTAAGGGCGACACCACACTCAAGAAAGCGTGGGACCGGTTAGCCAACTCTAGGGCGTTGAAGGAAGTAGGAGAGCATCCGGAGAAAGACATGCGCATGCTGCTTGAGCGGTTCAAGCTCAATCCAGAGGTTACGCGCCGCACACTTGGTACAGCCTATGATCGTGTAACACCCGAGGCCATGATGCGCACAACAGCCAAGCTGATCAACATCTCTCAGCAGCTGGAAGACACGGACGACCGTGATAGCCTAGCGTACCAGAACACACTGAGTGCCGAGGACTTCTTTAAAGAACGGGTAGCCAAGGACGCAGGTCAGATTGGGCGCAGACTACTGTGGAAGGCCACCATGCGTAAGAACCTTGGTAATCTACCGGCCGGTGCGCTCACTCCTCAGTTGGATCAGGTGTTCTTCAAGTCAGGTGTGGCGCAGCCGCTTGAAGAGGTGAACACCATGGACATGCTGGACCAGAACCTACGTATCATACGAATGGGTGAGGGCGGAATCCCTTGCTACTCATCGGATACCGAGGTGCTGGCTATAGACGGGTGGAAACCGTGGCCGGATGTGGTTGAGACCGATAGATTAGCCTGTATGCAGGAAGGCCGGCTACTGTTTGAACCTCCACGCGCTTTACATCAAGCTGACTACGTGGGTCCTATGTATCGAGGGGTTACCAAGCGCCTTGATTACCTGGTTACACCTGATCATCGTATGTACGTATCGTATCAAGGCAATGACGGGTATTCACCTTTTTGCTTTAAGGCAGCTAAGGACGTACACGGTAAACGTATAAGGCACGTAGTTGCTGCACTACCATATCGTGGAGGGGGAGAGTCTAGTAGTTTTGAGATCGCGACCGCGCCCGCGCCGGTTGAGGGCGCTAACAGCGGATCTGCTCGTAAGGACGAGCTAACTGTTGATATATACGATTGGGTAGAATTCCTCGGCTACTACCTTGCAGAAGGATCATACGCCTACTGTCAAACCCGTAAAGAGTATAGGATAGAGCTGGGCAAAGTGCTTTCCAAGAACCCGGCAGAGCATAGCCGTATTGTTGATGTGATGGACCGTCTGGGTTTTACACACCGATATGAACAAGATCGCAGATTAGTAGTATCTGGTAAGCACCTAGCGTATTACGTAAGTCAATTCGGTAAATCTGTGGATAAGTTCGTGCCCGACTTTGTAATGGCCGGATCGTACGAGCTACGAAACCGTTTCTTTCATAGTCTAGTATGCATGGATCATAGTGGGGACCTGAATGGTACATCATTTCTTTACGCATCGGCGTCAAAGACATTACGTGACCAAGCTGGGTGGCTAGCCATATCCTTAGGTTACGGCGTACATTACTATGTACGTCAGAAGGCTGGGGAGAATCCGCAATATCAGGTCAGGGTATCAAAGTCCAAGATCTCTGGTATAGCTCTTCAAAAAAACAGACAGCAGTATCAGGTGGAGCAGTATGATGGTAAAGTATATTGCGCATCGGTACCGGGGGACAAGCTGTTTGTTCGTAGAAATGGTAAGACCATGTGGTGTGGTAACTCGCAGGACGCGGTACCGATGGAATCTCGTGATGTCCAACCGTCGCACATGGGGTTCGTTGACCCAGTACGTAGTCCGGAGTCAAGTGCCGTGGGTGTGGATAGCAGACTGGCGTACAATACGTTTAAGGGCGAGGACGACAAGCTTTACAGCCGGGTACGCAATGCCAAGGGCAAGACCGAGTACGTTACGCCCGAGGCGTTAACCGAGTCTGTTGTGGCGTTCCCGGGCGAGCTACGTCGGGCGGCCGCCGATGGTCGTAAGCGTGTTAAGGTCATGGCTGGTGGTAAACTGCAGTTCGTTGACGCCAAGGCCGTTGACTACGAGATACCAAGCTCACAAGAGTTGTTCAACTTCGGATCCAACTTGGTACCTATGATCAGTGGTAGTAAGGGCGGACGTCTACTCATGGGTGGTAAGATGGTTGGCCAGGCACTACCGTTACAAGATGCTGAGTCTCCGTTGGTACAATCGCTTATGCCTGAAAGTGACCGCAGCTTTGAGAACAAGATGGGTAAGTACTCTGGGGTTGTGCATGCCGAGCAACCTGGTACGGTACAGCAGGTAACTAAGGATGGGATCACGGTACTGCAGAAGGATGGTACCAAGCGCGAGTACGAGACGTACGATCACTTCCCACTCAATCGTAAGACCTATTTGAGCAGCAAGATCGCGGTCAAGCCCGGTGATCGGGTAAAGCCCGGGCAACTACTGGCTACCAGCAACATGACGGATAGCGAGGGCACGTTGGCACTTGGTAAGAACCTGAACGTCGGTTACATGCCTTACCGTGGCCTGAACTTCGAGGACGCTACGGTTATCAGCCAGGCGGCGGCCAACAAGATGAGCAGCGAACACATGTATACCTCTAAGATGGATTTCGATAGTCTGCTGAACGTCAACAAGAACAAGTTCATCTCTTTATTCCCAGGTAACTACGTGGTTAGCCAGCTCAAGAAGATGAGTGACGACGGTGTGGTAAGGAAAGGCGCTATTCTCGAAAAAGGTGATCCGCTGATATTGGCCTTGCAGCGTAATGCCTCCAAGGGAGCGGGTATGCTGTACAAGGGCAAGAAGCGTAGCTTCACCGACGAGTCTGTTACGTGGGACCACGAGACATCAGGTGTGGTTACCGACGTGTGGGCCGACGACAAGGGTGTGAAGATAGCTACCAAGACGTTCGCGCCCGCCAAGGTCGGTGACAAGATGTGCTTCGACCCCGAGACAGACATACTAACACGAAGTGGTTGGCGGCCCGTTGCCGACATCACGTACAAAGATGAGGTTGCTACGCTTAACACCGAGACCGACGAGCTAGAATGGCAGTACCCTACGTACGTCTGGGCCTATGATCATGTTGGTAAAATGTACTATCTAGCAACTAAACAGTTAGACATGCTTGTCACGCTTGATCACCGTTTGTGGGTTGCCCGTCCTGGTAAAGAGTACCAGGCTGTGAAGGCCTGTGACTTCTATAAGTCTAAGGGCGAGTGGCAGTTTAAGAAAGACTGTAACTGGCGCGGAGTTGATCGGAAAGCTATTGCGTTTGAATCGTATACGCCACGTAACTCTAGAGAAAATTGTCTGACAAGTGCTAGCATGGACGATTGGTTGGAATTCTTAGGCTATTACATCGCCGAAGGTTGGAGTATTTATCAAGAACATAAGAATCACAAGTACGTTCGCATAGCCCAGTACCCTGGCGATATATGCGATAAAATTGAAGCGGTGATCAAGCGGTTGGGGCTAAGGTATTCTTACGATGAGAAGGATAAACGATTTGTTATTAACAGCAAATGGCTGTATTCGGTGTTGGAGCCTTTAGGAAACAGCCGCTCGAAGTACGTGCCCGCGTATATTCAGGAGCTTTGTCCTCGGCAGCTGCAAATCTTTTTGGACGCGTATTTGGATGGCGACGGTCACCGCGGTGCCTGCTACGAGTACACAACTTCTTCAAAGCGTTTGGCGTACGATATACAACTCATTTGTTTGAAGTTGGGGTTTACGGCGAGTGTTAAGAAAGTAGAACGTGTCGATAACTGGCAGAAAGTTCCTTGCTATCGGGCGAGGATCAATAGAACGCAGCTAAGACCGCGGTGGAAGAAAAGCCGGGCAAAGCAGTATGCGTCTGTTCAAGAGAAGTTAGTAGATTATGAGGGTAAGGTCCATTGTATTACTGTAGCTAATCACGTGATATATTGTAAAAGGAGGGACAAAACGTACTGGTCACATAATAGTGGCCGGTACGGTTAACTAAGCGATAAAGGAATAATAAGTAAAATCGTATCCGATGATCAGATGCCTGTAGATGGGCAGGGCCAGCCGCTGGACGTGCTTGTCAATCCCCTAGGTGTAATCAGTCGTGGTAACCCCAGTCAGTTGGTTGAAGCCATTCTTGGTAAGATTGCGGCCGCGCGTGGTAAGCCGTACAAGGTAGAGGGCTTTGGCGACGACGACATGGTTGAGTTCGCTATCAAGGAGCTGGAGAAGTCTGGGCTCAGTGACACGGAGAGTGTGTTCGACCCGGTTATGAACAGAGAGATCCCAGGCATATTGGTAGGCAAGCGGTTCTTCATGAAACTCCATCACACAGCGGAATCCAAGCTTAGTGGTCGCGGACTAGGAGTCTACACGTCTGAAGGCATACCGGCACAGGCGCCGGGCGGCGAGGACAGCCCTAAGCGCATTGGTGGCGGCGAGATGCAGGGTCTGGTAGCGCACGGGGCATGTTTTACAGGCGCGACCAGGGTGCTGACCCAGGAATACGGCTGGCTTCAAATATCTAAGATTGTCAGTAAACGTTTACCACTACTGGTGGCGTCGTTCAACAGTGTGACAAAACGAATAGAGTATAAGAAGATAATAGATTGGCTTTGTAGATCTGTTCCTGAAACTGACTTTGTAGAGGTACGGACAAAAGCACGAGTTGGGTCCAGGCGTGGCGGTATTGCCGGTTATCGAAGGGGTATTAAATGTACTCGTGGACATGAATTTCATACACCGACAGGTAAAGTTCAAGCCGCGGACTTGCAGGCCGGGCATGAAATACTATCAATTGGCCCTGCAATTGCGGATTGGCAGGTAGCAGCGCTTTACGGGTCAGTTATGGGCGACAGCTACATAAGCCCGCAAGGCCGCGTATCGTTTGTACACGGTCATACGCAATATGATTATTTAACGTGGAAATATCGGTTGTTCAAAAACATGGTACGTACTGCCCCTAAAAAACAGCGTCTTTCTGCGGGTGGCTTTGCAAAAAAACCTACTATGCGTTTCTGTACTCTTACAAATCACATAAGTCAGAGGATGCGGGTTGAAATGTATGGTCAACATAAAAAAGTACCAGAGGGTATTGTTGCTAAGATGGGCTGGTATGGCTTAGGTATTTGGTTTGCAGATGACGGAGGTTGTTGTAACCGCAACGGAAAAGCCAGCGTGTATAGATTGCATACAAATGCTTTTACGGTCGCCGAGTGCGAGCGATTGGCTCTTGAACTTCAAGAGTTTACCGGAGCGCCGTGGCGTGTAGTTATTAGATCAGTTGCAGGTAAAAAACGTTATCCAATTTTAACGTTAACGAATAGCGAACCTAACACGCTAGTTGATTTTGCAAAGCAGCTTGGGCCATATCTTCCGCCTATGTTTGGCTATAAGCTTGGAAACAGATACGCAGGTGTAGTAGGTTCCGCTTGGTCTAAACTTGTTACTCCGCAGCACCTAACTGTTAACCCCTGTATAGTAACGTCAATCGAACCGTACGAGCTTAAATCGTACGAGTCTGGGCTAGTATACAATATTACGGTTGAAGACAATCATAATTATATTGTACACGGCGTTCTTGTAGGTAATTCGGAGGTTATCAAGGACGTCAAGAACGTACGTGGGCAGCGCAACGACGAGTACTGGAAAGCCATGATGATGGGTCACCCGCCACCAACACCAGCTATCCCCATGGCGTACAAGAAGATGCTGGCGTTACTCCAGGGTGCGGGTATCAACGTCAAGAAGCAGGGTAACTACCTACATCTACTGGCTATGACGGACAAGGATGTGGACAAAATGAGTTCTGGTGCGGTCAACAACCCGGATACCGTTAAGTGGATGAGCGAGTACGGTCGAGGCTCGTTCGGCGAGAAGAGCATGGAGCCCGTTAAGGGCGGGTTGTTCGACCGAGGTATAACCGGTGGACATGGTGGGTGTTTTCATCCGATGACGCAGATATGGACTGAGCAAGGTTATATGTCTATTGGCGATATTGTTTTGGAGCGTAGGCGTGTTAAGGTGTGGAGCTACAATCATGCGGCTCAAGCTTTTGAGCTTAAGCCTATAACAAACTGGTTTAAGAACATAGCAGAAAACGGTATAAGTAGCTCGGTCTTTCAGGATGAGAAGAGGGGTGTTGATGCCATGCGGGCGTCCACACTATGGGGCACGCCAACACATCAAGTGTATGATAAGCACGGGCATTGCCAAGACCTGGCTGTTGCTACCAGTCTGCAAGCTGTTACGGAATGCGCGTCGTTAACACTTAGACAGTTTTTAGATGGGTGCATGCTCGGCGACGGACATGTAAGCGAGGCTGGTAACTACGACGAGGTGCATTGCGCGACGCAGAAAGAGTACGCGATGTGGAAGGTGCGCGTTTTAGGCACGTTGGTACCGGCTAAGAACATTAGAGAATTCATAGACACGTCGGGTGGCCTAATCAGATCAAAGGTGTATTTCAGGTCTATTACGCACCCTGTGTTAAAAGAATTACGCCGTGCTTGGTACGGCTCTGAAAAAAAACACGTTAGTAAACGGCAAGCGGTTGCTGCAATGAATCCAGTGTCGCTGTCGGTATGGTTTATGGATGATGGTAGTTGTTTCAGACGGGTCGATCGAAATACAATACAGATAGCGCTAAGCACGCATGGCTTTAACAAGAAGTCAGTTAGGAATTTAGCTACGGCCTTGTACAAGGTATACGGTATAACCTCTCGGATTTGTCGTGATAACAAGAAATACGGTAAGAAACCGTACGGCTGGTATTTACTGATAACCGCTAAAGACGCACATTATTTCTTGAATATAGTAGCTCCGTATATTCATCCCAGTATGGTGTACAAACTGCCAAAGAGGCCGATTACTAGCTATTGTAAGTGCGGTCGAGAGATACTTCGGATACGAGATATATGTAATATGTGTTTACTTGACGAAGCTAGAAATTGTGGTGCACACAAGTTACCAAAGCATATACGTAGGAGGCTGGGCGGTACCGTCGGGGTTAGGCAGATTATTGCCAGGCCCGCCAGTTTACCGACGGATCAAATACTGGAATTAACTGCGTGGGAATCTTGGATAAGTATGTTGGGTACTGGTTGTAGCCGTGTTGAGGCCGGGTCTTGCTTGTCGTACTGTTTGTCCGATATTCCGGCACGATATCGTCAAAAGACAGGATTGCGTTGGGAGAATACTAGATCCGTATATGATATAGAGGTCGCAGATAACCATAATTATTTTGCTAACGGTATTCTAGTAAGTAACTCAAGATGGTCGCACATAGAGCTGTCTGAGCCTATGCCTCAGCCGGTGATGGAAGATCCTATTCGTACGTTGTTGGGCTTGACCAAATCCCAGTACGAAGATGTTATTGCCGGTAAGAAAGAGATACCTGGTGTTGGTACCGGTACCAGAGCCGTAGCCGAGGCGCTCAAGCGCATGAAGGTCCCTAGCATGATAGAGGGACTACGGGATACCGTTCGAAGCACGTCGTCGGCCACCGGCCGCGACCTGGCGCTTAAGAAGCTCAAGTACCTAGAGACGTTCGAACGCCAGGGTACCAAGCCGGCTGATCTGGTTGTGAACAAAGTAGGAGTGCTGCCTCCGATCTTCAGACCAATCAGCGGGACCAAGGACTTTACGATGGTGGCGGGTGCCAACCGTCTGTACCTGGACATGATGCAGGCTGACAAGAACCTGGTGGCCATGCGTGGCCAGCTTGGTGATGACGTTGTTGGCGAAGCCCGGCTCAATCTATACAAGTCGTTCAAGGCCGTTACCGGGTTGGGTGATCCGGTCAAGACCGATACCAAGAGCCATAGGGTCAAGGGCCTGTTATCCGAGATATTTGGTAAGAGCCCGAAGATGGGTATCGTGCAGCGCAGGTTGCTTGGTACACCGGTAGATATGGCTGGCCGCTCGGTTATCATACCGAATCCAGAACTAGACATGGATCAGATTGGTATACCTGAGGAGATGGCGTGGAAGCTGTATAGCCCGTTCGCCATACGTAGGATGATCAAAGGCATGGGTAACCGGCCAGATGCCCGTTCACAGGCTGTACGGTTGGTAAGCGAGCACGCACCGCGCGCCCGGGAAGCCATAGTGGCCGAGATGGCTGAGCGGCCTGTACTGGCTACCAGGGCCCCGGTTCTCCACAAGTACGGTATCATGGCGTTCAACCCGGTTATGACGCCCGGTAAGACGTTGCAGACAAGCCCGCAGATCATTGCCGGATTTGGCGGAGACTACGACGGCGATTGCGATTTTAGTGCTGTTATCATTGGTGTTGACAGGCCGCTTTTGACGCGATACCATGAAGTGTATGGTAAAACCTTCATGGAGGATCGTCTAATGAGCGCCAGATACAAAGCTAAGCTGCCGGTGTTAACGGATAAGGAAGTTTTTATATTCAACTTGGAGGACATTCCAAGGGCGGCGTTAATGAGCACTAAGGACGGGGAGAAAGGTTGCATTGATTTTTATCATGTACCGGCGGGTATGAAGGTACTGGCCTACGATGAAAAGACTGGGGCTGTTAGTTGGTCTAAGGTCGGTGCGTTTTCAATTCATCATGACCGCGAGATAGAGGTTGTTAATCTTAAGTCTGGGCGGCAGATTATTACCGACGACGATCCCCGAGCGGTTTACGGCGTACCGGCTGGCAGTTTGAAGCTTGGGCGGTTTACCCCCACGGAGGCGGAGAAGCAGAAGGTGTTGGTGCCGAGGGCCGATCGGTTAGACGTACCGGAACTGATCTCTGATATTGATATTGATAAAGTTGATGACCCGTACTGGAAAACACGCCAGCTCAACTCTAGCATCAAACTAGACTTCGATTTCGGATATCTTGTTGGAGCTATGGCCGGCGATGGGTGGTCTAGTAGCGATAAGGCTGTTTGTTTGGCCGCGACTACCAAAGCTGTGGCTGATAAGGTAGACCAGGTTATTAACGCGCTGTTTGATGGTAAGGTTCCTAAACGAGGTTGCGTGGTGTCTAAGACCTCGTACGGCAAGAGCATCAAGTACTCGTGGCCCAGCACCGAGCTTGCAAAGCTTATCAAACCACTAGTAGGCTCGGGTGCGCGCAACAAGCATCTACCGCCGTATTTCTTAACCGGCCCTAAAGAGTTTAGGTTCGGACTGTACGCCGGGCTGATGGACACTGACGGCGGAGTAGGGGTATCGAACGCCAAGACCAAGCCGCAGCTGATGGCCAACTACTATTCAACCAGTTTGCGATTGATTTACGAGGTTAAACTACTCGCCTCGTCGCTAGGTATTAAAGGGCGGATTACGGCCACAGCAACCCCGGCTGGTAAACGTAGCTGGGTTTGTATGTTTTCAGGTCCGGACATCAAGCGCTGGGCCGGCCGCGGGCTGCTTAACCGGGAAAAGCTGTCTAAGATCGTAACCACGGAGGTCAACGCCGAGTCTACGGTATCGGCTCGTAACGACCTGGTACCTATTTCTAGAGCGTTGGCAACCCACGTACTTGGCCAGATTAACTCCAAGCGGGGCGCCCCTAGGGCGGACAAAACCATGTACGCCAATATATGGCGTGGTCGTGAAGTAGGCTACTTGTCTAGATTGACGGCCAAGCGTTTGGAATCCTTTGTATCGCGTGATAGCGTTCTTAAGCACGTTGACGGTAAACAGTGGCTGGCTGTTGTTGACTCCGATGTTACGTGGGACCAGGTTGTCTCGGTGGACAGGACTGGTATGGTAGAAACCGGGTACGATCTAACGGTGCCGGGCAAAGAAACCTTCTTGTCCGTTGATGGACTTGTACTTTCGAATACCATGAACTTCCACGTCGTGTCGTCGGACAAAGCTATAGTCGATGCCAAGGACAAAATGTTACCAAGTCGGAACTTGCGTAGCCCTGCTGATTTCGCTACTATGTGGAAACCTAGGCAGGAGTTCTTACAGGGGTTGTACATGGCCAGTACCAGGAAGAGCGGTAAACGAACGTTACCCGCGTACGACAGTGCCAAGGACGTTATCGCGGCGTTCAAGCGTGGCGAGCTGAATATTGAAGACGCTATTACCATGAAGGAGTAGATGTACTATATATGTGCCATATCAGGTAGATATGTGTTATATGTGCCAACAGGAGGTGAGCATGAAGTTCTGTGGATTGATGGGTGTAAGTAACAACGGGATGCTAGTGACACCAAGCGGTGTAAACTTGTTTAGAGTGCCTGTGAGTTGGGCACGTGTCGTTCAGAGAGTTCAGCATTGGTATGCTGCGCGTACTTGGAAATAAGGAGGGGAACATGAGTGAAGCAAAAGTAAAACCGGTAGATGTAGGGGAGGCTAAGAACCTACCAA
>Ga0307928_10001906_pt1 | contig 15902 bp, 27 predicted proteins | sample AceLakmetagen232_FD_201815 | JGI IMG/M metagenome (GOLD analysis project Ga0307928, IMG submission 201815) | Saline water microbial communities from Ace Lake, Antarctica - #232 | ecosystem: Environmental > Aquatic > Non-marine Saline and Alkaline > Saline | place: Antarctica: Ace Lake... | reverse complement strand
TTCTAACATTAGTATCTGAATTTACAGTTTTTCCAAATGAAATATATTCCAAATTAAGATGCATTCCATTTGATTCTCTAATAAGAATATCCATATTATCAGGATATGTTTGTAGTTGTTTTATTAGTTCTTTTACATTCATTTCATTCACTCCGTTAATTCGTATGTTCCAAGAATACGTTTTGCTTCATTAATACACTTATCTAATTTTTCAACATCATTTCTAGTATGTTCATCATCTTCTGGATTGTATAAAGTAATTATTTGTATTCCAGCAAAATTTAATAAATTAACAATATTTTGTATTCTAGCTTGATTTACAGATGTTCCTAATGTATGCATATCATTCACTCCTATAAAATCTTCACCATATATAGTTCTTATAATTCTATCCGTTATATAATCAGTAACTAATTCGGTGTCATGTTTATCTTGGTTAAGTTCTACATTCAATCTAACTTGTCTTGATTTTGAAGAAGAACATATTGAATAGTGAAACTTCGTATATGTTTGCATTTCTTTATCCATATTATTATCTCACTTATTTTGATATTTTTTAATTTCTTCGATTGAAGTCATCATTGATTGTTTTTTATGTTCACCTACAAAAGTGGCAGCTACAACTACACTACCATCTATAAATGGTCTTATATCATAAATACATACCATCTTTCCAAATTTATTTTCAAATGCGATTCCTATTTCCCTTTCCAGCTTTTTTCTTAATTCTGCAAATTTTATATAATCTTCTTTATTTATCATATTATCACCTATAAAAAATAAAATTATTTATTCATTCCTTTTTCTATTTGTTCTTTCAAAAATTTTTCAAAATAGTTAAATACATTATCTGATGCATTATCATAAATTTCATCATCTGTTCTCCCAGATTCCATCTCTCCTAAATTAAGACATTTTCTGGAAAAATTAGCTAATAAATCTAATGCATCTTTCTTATCGTTTATATTTAAATTTTCAAATTCTTCTGTCATATTTATCACCTATAAAAAATAATAATAAATTAATATTCCATTGTTTTCCATCCACCATTATAATTCAATTTATCAAATAGCAGTTGTCTTTGTCCTTCATCTCCCTCATCAGTACATCTTATAATAAATCCCTCATAATAAGAACCGATTATTATTGCATTAGTTCCACATGCATGTTGGATATGTGTACCATTATCTTCACAAGTTGTTAAATCTCTCATACTTCTCTCTCTTCAATAATTTCATGTTTAAGTGAATTAAATATTCCAGCAATTTCTGACCAACAATCCTTTGATTCATCTTCATTTACTAGAAGATAATCCATTTGAGCATTTACTTCTATCATAATTCTATCTTTAATATACTTTACAAGTTCTTCATTTGTTCTTGTCATATAATCACAACCATTCAATTTTACTTACATAAGAAGGATTCCCAACAGGATACATTTTATTATGTTCATTTACCCTATCTATAAAATTAGATTTTGCAAATACAACATCTTTTCTTGAGTAATGACCATAAAATTCCATTCCATCAATAGTTTGAAATCTTGAAACAAATTCATTATTTTCAGATTTAAGAATAAGTCTCATTGGCTTTTCAATTGAGCATCCAGTAGAATATCCGGTTTGTGCTATTATCATAGTAATCACTCTTGTTCAAGTATCCATTGGTCAAACATAAATATCAATTCACCAAGGGTTTTAAAATCACTAAAATGTATATCAGATTTCATAAAGAATCTATTTAGCTTCTTTGCATCAACAGATTCTATATAGAATAGACTTGGTGCATTCTTCATTTTATCATATATTTCTTGTCTACCTTTTGTTACCATTTTCCTCACCTTGTACTACAATTCTATCAATAATAAGATAATTACATATACGTTAGGATAGTATATAAACTTTTCGGGTGAATAATCGCTATCGGTAGGCTCTCTTTAAATTTATTTACTAAAAAAGATTAGATAGGGACACCATTGTCCCTAGTTTGTCCCTAGTTTGTCCCTATTCAAAGCTCTAACAAACCTTAGAATCAAAAAAGAAGGTAGGAGAAGGCTCAGTTAGAAAGTAGGGACAACTTGTCCCAATAAAGAGGGTAGATAATAAAAACTGATAATAATTTAATTATGTTTCCAATATCCTATTCTCATTCTTTTATCTTTATGTGGAATTTCAAGTATATCATTTCTATTATCTTTTAACCATTTATAATTTTGTGGAATTACATTATTTTTATCTATAAAATGAAAATATATTCCAGATGTTTGTGACCAATTATCAATTTTAAATTGTACAGTAAATTTATTATTACCATCATTTATTAATCCAATTAATCCAATAGATTGTTTTGAATCATCTAAAAATTTATATACCCATACTAAATTATTTTGACTTCTAAATGTTGATGTGTCAGAAGTAATTACTGCATTATATTCTTCGTTTCCTTCTTGCTCTAAAAACCATTTAACATAAGAATAACTATCCATAATTGGAACATCTATTTGATTTATATTTACTGTTGCGTTTCCAGAAATTGCCAACATTATAATACATAATATTGACAACATTGTTATATTATATTTGTTCATTGTTTTGTTTCCTAGTAATATATTATATTTATTTCAAACAATATATACTTTATTATATCAGAATTTTTAGATAAAAAAAGGGAATCAGTAGAGGTAGTTACTGATTCCCATTGTGGAGAAGTTTTATTAATTTACCAAAATTGGTAATCCAGATTTACCTGCAAACACAGCACAACCTACACAATATTTAGTATCACCATTGTGTGAACAAGGAACATCTTTTCCATGTTCTGTACGTGCTATACAAGTTTTGCTTATACATTCTTTACCAACAAATTCCTTAGTAATCATTATTACCATTATTACCACCTTTCTTCATTGTCTACCGGATAATTAAGTTTATTCAGATTTCCCAGATATTCAATATCATCTTCGATATGTTCCCATCCTTTGTGACTCATTTTACCAGAAAGAGATTGGTGATTACTCACCATTATCATCTCCTGTTTCTAGTTCATCATCTTCGGTTTCGATAGATGCCCGATAATCTTCATCCTCTCTTGTCACTCTTTCCACATCCTTATTAGGAACAAACACAGATACTTCATCGACATATATTTCTTCATCGAATAGTATTAGTTTTATTTCTTTATGTGACTTCTGAGTAGATTTAAGAATTTGATTTATATCATCTTGGATAAATCCATCTTTCAAGACAATTTCACCATTAATTATCTCATAAAATTCCTCATCTATTTCCACTTTACTCAGGAATACAAATAATTGCTTATTTGCACCCATCACAGCTTTTTGGGTAATTTCCATTGGTCTACTTTCTATGCTCATCAATGCATTTGTTAGTGCCAGATAAAACTTCTTTGGAATAGCCTTTTTAAGACCATTCTTAGTAGTCGAAGGTTCATTAAAACCTTTAAATATCAGTTCCAATGGAATAGGAACTTTACCATCTTTTACTCTGGAAAAATATTCATCAGTTTTTGCTTTGTTGAGTGCAGATGCAATTTTTACTGCATTGATATTAACAACTTCATCAATTACTTGATTATCTGTTTTCTCATAGTTAAATTCTTCTGTGAACATTTCTTCCATATTCAAATCTAATTCTACTGGTGTTGTTTCATTTGACATTTTGAAAACTCCTTTTAGAATTAATAGTATTAAATTTTGTATCCTATTAAATAATAGATATTATAAAATAGTCATTTACTCAAATTCTCACAATATAATACTACTAAATCTTCACAATTACTATACTGTCACTATACTATATAAACCTATCGGTTGAAAAATACCAAAAAAAACGCTATCAAGCGATACTCTTTAAAAAAATTATTCAAAATTTACGGTTTAAACCATATTAATAAATTGCCTTATATCCAATACAATAATACCATTAAGTACTATATTATTTCTTATAAAATATACAATTTTTGTGATTACAATTATGGATACAAATATATCTTTTAATATATTTATATTAACAATTAAAAAAACAATCACAAATATCATATCCAAATAAATTTAAAAAAATATTAATAAATTTAATATATTTCATATATTATATGTTACATACATTTTTTCAATATCATCAATTTTATCTACTATTTTAGAAACAGTTTGCATAATATAAAATCCTTTTTTTACATATGTTATATTTTTTGCATGAAATGAAATTGAAATTCCATCAATACCATGATTTGGACTACCAACATCTAAATGACTATTTATACGAGAATAATTATGATTCCACATTGTTATTGCTGTTTTTCTTATTTCCTTATATCTATCCATTTCTTCTGCTGTAAGATTTTTAATATCTAGCAATTCAAATTCTTCATTTAGTTTAGATATTTGTATAGGTGCCATATTAATCGTTCCATAAAAATAAAAATTTGATACAGAAACTAAGAATAGATTGGAGTTATACGAAAGAAACAACTTCTAGAGAATTTCCAAATAATTTTTTGTGAGGAGTTTTTGTTTCTGTATCAAATTGCAGTTTTGAGTAAACAGATTGGTGGTAACATTACGAAGGTTTAACATAGAGTTAGCTTAGTAATACTCAAAACTACAATTTAATATACTATTTGAGAGTATATATAAGTTTTTAATTACAGTAGTTTTGTATTACTATCAATATTCATTTAATAAACCTTAAAATCAGAGCAAAATATGCAAAATCAATACATTATAAAAATATTAAGTTGTAATTGAAAAACGATAGCAAGAGAATTAAAAAATAGTATTGTTCCATTTAGGGACGTATTGTCCCCTTATTAATCAGTTATTAAATCGTTATCTAGTAACAATTTTTTATATCAATAAAGAAATAGGGACAAATAGGGACAAATAGGGACAATGGGTGTCCACATTTTGTCCCTATTTTCACGGTATATTAGAGCTTGAATTTACAAAAGAAAGCTTATAAAGCCTTAGAAAAAAACTAGGGACAACTTGTCCACAAAATAGGGTAGCACCCAAACGACAAAATAAATTTTGTATGTTAGAAATAAAATGAAAAATTTTATCATTTAAAAAGCTATATATAGTCTTAAAACAAATTAAGTAGTTACCTTTTTATATGAATTTAATATAAAATATGGAATTATGGTGATGTAATGAATAATCAAATAGTACAAGATACTAATGAAGAAATAAAAAAAGAATTAGGAACTATGATTCCAATTAATTCTTTATCTACAATCAGTTCACAAGATTTTATAGAAATATATTTGAGTAGATTTAATAAAAATAGTATTAATAATACTCATTTAGGAATTGCATCATTACATTTCCTTACTGGTGCAATACTACGGCATAGTAAAATATGGTTTGGCGATGAATATATTGATATGAGAGTACATCCGTTGTGTTTCCAACCATCTGGAAGCGGTAAAACACCTGCATATAATTTTACTTATAATATAGCGGTAGAATTAGAATTAACTGTAACAAAAATTACTAAAATGACTGTTGCATCTGCTATAGGTTCATTTATCACAGAAGATGAAAAAGATGATACTGGTACTTATAGACAGGTTCAAAAGCAACGTGCTGGAGAATTTGGAAAATATCAATTAATTATGTTTAATGAAGCAACTGCTGCATTAGAAGATACTGAATTAATTCGATATATTTGTGAAGTATGCGACCCTATTGGAAGAAATCATCTAGTAAAGAGTTTAGCACAATCTGAAGATAATATTGTAACGTATCCAGAAGCATCGTTTTTTATGATTACATATTTACCAAGAGCATTAATAAATGCAATTATTCTCGATTCTGGTATAGCACCTAGATGTTTAATGACATGTAAAGATAAATCAATTGAAGAAAAATCAGTAATTAATAGGGAAATTATAAATAGAATGGGACAAAAGTTAGATAGAACACATGATTATGATGTTATTATTCAAATGTTTAGAAACATTATGGATTTCTTTAGTGAAGGAATAGAATTTAAATTTAAGGAAGATGCAAAAGAAGTATTATTAAAATACGAAGAAGAAATGAAAATAAGTATTAGAGAATTACCTATGGATATGCATGAACATTTAACTGTATTCCAAACAAGATATTTGCTAATGTGTCCAAGATTAGCTGCACATAGAGCAGCATTTGAATTAAGAGATATTATAAATGTACATGATATTAAATATGCGATTATTATATTAAGAGACACATGGGACGATTTAATTGAATTTGCAGAATTAAAAATAAATATAACATCAACAATAAAGAATGAGTTAGATAGAACAACATTATTAATACTAGCTGATAAAAAATGTATTAATGATGATGAAACAATATTAGTATCTAAATTAAAAAAAATAGTTGCAGAAAAAGGAGAAGTATCTTTAAAATCTTCATTAAGAAGTATAAAACGATTAATAGATGAAAAATATATAATAGAAAAAGATTCAGAAAAAGATGCAAGAAGTAAATTATGTTATCTATCTGATATTGGTAAAAAATTGATAAAACATAAATAAAGATTTATATAGATATAATACGTTTATATTATTGGAGATATAATGCAATCTGATGAAACTTTAGGTAAAGCATTTGATATAATTAATGAATATTATTTTAATAATAAATTAAAACCCATACCCATTATATATAATAATAGATTAACACGACCAAATGGAAAGTTTTTTAGAAAAATTCGGATTAGAGATAATAAAGTATTAGTATGTAATATACAAATTGCAACTATGACTAAAAAATTAGGTGTAAAAGAAATTATAAGAACATTAAAACATGAAATGATACATTATTATTTATATTCATTAAATGATAAAAAATATTCTTATCACAATGATAGATTTAAATTTATATGTGATAAGATTGGTGCTGGATATTATGGTGATAGTAAATCAATATTTATAAGTGATTACAATGAGTAACAAATTTAAGCAAATACCATACAATGAAATGGATGAATGTTTAATTGAAAATGGATTTAACCAAATTCAAATTGAAGGAACAAAAGAATATGTATACGAAAAAGAATTTGGTATATCTCCAACAATCAGAATATGTAGATTAATTGGTAAAGATGCAATAAGAGTAATAATATTTAGTAAAGTAAATAATTCTGGATTAATAAATTACCCAAAAGTATTGAGAATTAATTCATGGAAAAAGAATTTATTAAATAGATTACTATTAGCTAATGAATTTATAGAAAAATATATTAGTATATATGGAAAAAGAGATATTAGTGAAATCAATGAAAAAATAAAAAATAAAATGAAAAATGTTAAATAAAATAAATAAATATATGTTTTATTATATATTATTTATAATAGGAATAATTTATTTAATAGCAATGATAACAATAATGGTGAAATATTATGAAATTTAATCCAATGTTAGCTGATAATGGGAATAAACTACGAACTGATTTAATTAATTCTAAACATTTCTTTTTAGATGAAAAACTTAATGGAGAAAGATGTTTAATAAGAAAAACTAAATCTGGAAAAATAATTGCATTTGGTAGAGGAAAAACAGATGGTATTACAACCAGATATGAAACTAAAATACCAACTATTATTTCTGAATTAGATAATATTATAGATAATGATACAATATTAGATTGTGAATTATGTTATTTTGATAAGAATGGAATTGAAGATAGAGGAAAAGTACGTTCAGTTTGTGGGACAATTGATATAAATGAAAGCAGAAAGAAATTAAAACAATATCCTCTGAAATTAGTAGTTTTCGATGTATGTCAAAATAACGGCAAAAATTTAACACATTTACACAATATAGATAGGAGATTAATATTAAATGATTTATGTGTAGATGATTGTTTGCACATAGAATCTTCAAATTATTGTACAAATGATAAACAAGCATTTATCGAAACCATATTTAATCAGAAACGAGAGGGTGTAATTGCAAAAACATATGACGGATATTATAATTACACTGGTAAAAGAGATAGATTAACAAAAAATAAGAAATTGGAAGATGTTGATTGGTATAAAATAAAAAGATGGGAATCATCAGAATGTATTGTTACTGGATTTGATATAAGTGAAGGTGAAAAAATATATGGATTAGTAGGTAATTTATATATTTCAGAAAAAATAATAAATCCATTAAATCCAACTAATCCTAATGATACAATATATATTCCTAGAGGGAAAGTTGGAACTGGGTTTTCAGATGAAGATAGAATAATGTTATTAAACATGTTTAAAGATACATCAGAATTATTTAGTGGTAATATTGATGAACGATTAATTGTAGAAGTTGAATACACAAATATTACAAAGAAGAATGGATATTTTGAAAATTCAAGTTTTAAAGGTATTCGAACAGATAAAATGTGGTTACATGGATAAAGATGATTTTTTGAAATTTAGAGCATTATGTGATAAAGCTGCTCTTCATAGAATGACACATATGCATGGAAGAGGTTCAGATGAAGAAAAAACATTAGTTAAAACACTTAATAAAGAATTTGAAAAATTAGATGAAATTATTAATACAAAATGTAAAAATAAAGAAGATTTAGTAAATAACAGTATTAGAATATTAACATATCAATTAATTAGAGTTTCGGATGGTGAAATTAAATTTGATATATGGCTAAGATATATGGTTAGAATAAAATCTATATATACTAAATTTTTTATACGGTCATATAAATATTCAAACTACACTAACATTAAAACCAATAAGTTATATATAGAAACATTGGCTAATTATGTATTAAAAACAAAAAAAGATAAAACATCAATTAAAACATTATGTAATATTTTACATATAAATGAAACTGATATTGACCACAAATATATATATCTTGAAAACGTTATTATATTTGTAGATTTTTATAACAAAACAGTAATAATAAGGGCTATATAATGCTATTATCAAAAAATGAATCATTAGTATTAAATGCTATATTAACATTATCTAATAATGATAATATATATTATATTAACATAAAGAAAATACAATTACATATTAAAAAAACATATAATTGTACATTATACCCAAAAGATATTAAAAAATATATAAAACAAATAAAAGTTAAATCTAAAATAGCCAAAGATAAATGTACTGAAATTAGAATAAATATTAGTACATTAGAAGATGAATATACGGAAGCTATTAATATCATTAAAATAAAGAATACTAAAATAGAGGAGTAATATGAAAGTATTATTTAAAGTTCCACAACCACATATAACATTAATATTATCTGGTAATAAAACTAGAATATATACTGATATAAAATCAGAACATTCTGGAACAGTTTCTATATTAGATAGTGGATTAGATAATGATTTAATTAAAAGATTTAAAATAGATAAAAATAAAGTTAAATCTAACATAGGATGTATTTATTCAATAATAAAATTAAGTAAACAAAAAACTGTAAATAGTTTTGATTATAATAAATCAGAAAATTTTATGAAACATATGCAAATTGATGATTTTAGAGGAAAACAAATATATTATTATGATATTCTTAAATATAAGAAAATACCAATTATAACATATGTTGATAATTACGGTGAACCTGATAATTTTGATAATCTATTTAAAAAATCGTCATTAGATTTTGAAGAAGCTGTTATGGAAAGAAATATATCAGATGATTTTAAAAGTCCAATTACAACAGTATTAAAAGATAAAACAAGTCCATTGATATTAGAATGTAATTGGATTTTATCTTTAAATCCATATATCGGATGTGAACATAACTGTAAATATTGTTATGTAAAAGCAACATATGGATATAATGGTATGTGGACAACAACTCCAAGACCAGCAGAATTTAATGAAATTAGAAATATATTTTATGATGGATTATATTCTGCGAAAAATAATCTTTTAGCAAATATTATCAGAAAGAAAGCACCCATAAAAATTGGTGTAAGTACTGACCCACTACAAAAAATTGAAGAAAAATATAAAGTTACACTAAAATCATTAAATTTATTGAAAGAAGAACAATACCCATATATAATAATAACAAAAGGAACACTGGCATCAAAGAACGAATATTTAGATGTTTTCGATAAATCGGTGAGTTTATATCAACAGACTATAACTACAATAGATGATGAAATTGCAAAAGTATTAGAGCCAAATGCACCATTACCTAGTGAAAGATTAGATACACTTAAAATATTGAATGAAGAAACAGATATAGTTACACAGGCAAGAATAGAACCAATAATGCCAGGAATTACATGTAACTTAGATGGTTCAATTGATACTGAATATTATGATAAATTTTTAAAAATGCTTCATGATATTGGAATTAAACATTTAATGTTGAGGATGTATTCTAAAAATCCAATGACAGATAGAGTAATATATGAAGATACAAAATTACTTCATAAACTCAATAATGAAGGATTACTTACACATATACATGATGGTATAAAATTGGATGGAATAGATTATTCTAAACTATATAAAGACAGATATAAAAAATATGGATATAGTAAAGATTACAGTTCTAACGTGTATCCAGAACCTATCATGTATTTAAGATTTACAAAGCAAATAAGCGAAATTGCAAAGAAATATGATATGACTTTATCTCCAAGAAACTGCGTCGATGTCAAATATAATACTTCCAAAATATCATGTTGCTCAATTGATAATTTATCGAAACAAAAAAGAGATATATTTCAACATTCTATGAATAATATTAATACTATAATTTTACAAAGAAAATTAGATAATGATAATACTATTTATTTAGATGATTTAATTCAATCTGGATATATAAACCCTAATGCTAAAGAAGAAGTTACACAGGCATTTAAAGATGGGTATTATGCTGATAGATTAATTAGAGCAAATCCAATACATGATGAAAATGGGAATGTAATAGGACTAGAAAAATGTAATCCTAAGAATAAATTTATAGATTTCTTAAGATATCAGAGAGAATAATACGAAATATATTTTCAACTTAGAAAGGCTTATATATTTGCAATACTTGTATAAAGTATATTAAGTTGAAATTCAACTTATAATAAATGAGAGGTAAAATAAATGGCACCAAAAAGAAGTTCTGCTAAAGATAATGTAAAAATTAGAAAAGTATCTAGCGTAAATGTTAGAGTTAAGGATGGAAAAGCTGTTCAGTCTGATGTTACTAATGTAAATCGTCAAAGGAAAGCCGCAGCAATTAAAGCTGGTAGGAAATCATTTAATAAGTATGAAGGTGTAGATTCTGCTGGAAAGAACAAAAACATACCAAAAACTCCGGTAACTGGTGCAGGTAGTGGTGTAGGCAAGAAAGGTGCATATTAATCTATGCACCTTTTTTTATCATATTTTATAACTTATTTAATTTTTTTATAATAAATATAATTGATATAGATGATAATATAAATATTTATATGGATAAATACTTTTTCAATTAATTACAAGTGTTTAAAATTTGACCATATAAGAAGGTTTATATATCTACAAACGTATTTAGTATTACTTTATTATCCCTTAAAAAAGTATAACTGGAGATAAAACAATATGACAGAAAATGAAATAACAATAGAAGATAAAATAACAATAGAAGATGTAGAAGCTGAGCTCGAAGGATTGTTTGCAACTGATTTTGATTATGCAGAACCATCAAATATTGATGCAAAGATAACTGAAGTATTTTCTGAAATATTCAAAGATAAGATTGGTGAAGGAAATTCTAAGAATTTTGCAGTAGCAACTTTGTGTAAGGCATTTAAGATGGATGTTACTACAAAAAGAAAGATTGTTGATGTAGATAAGAATCCAATTCTTGATGATAATGGAAATCCAACTTATGAAGATGTTACAAGAAAACAGCTTCCAAAAGATATTACTGAAGCACTTGCAGATGCAGGTTTTTTTGTAGATAAACTTAGAGGAGTAGCTGGATATAATATTACGCTTCCAGACCCAAATGAAATTGGCGAAGAAGATGAAGAAGAGGAAGATGAAGAATCTGAAGATGATTTTTCAGAAGATACATCTGATGAATATGAAGAAGATGAAGAACTAGATATTTAATATCTATTCTTTTTTTACTTATTTTTTTTCATATTTTTTTACTATTTTATACCATTTAAAAACCTTTATATCCTTATATAACGTTTATATATTATACTAAAGATATTTAAAAATATATCAGAGGTTATAGAATGACTGGACAAATTACAAATAAAAAAATAAAACAATATATCCCAGAGAAATTTCAAGGATTACCAATTATTGATTCTGTATTAAAAAATATTAATTTTAATAATAATTTTGAAGTTACATCTGCTACTGGTAGTGGTAAATCATTAATGCTTGCATTGGTAGAAGCACAAGAATATCCTGATAGACAAATATATATTAGACAACCATCAAGATTAGCTACACATTCATTATATTCTGCGTATAAAGAATTATTTAGTGAATATGTAACATCAGGTGTAATGACTTCAAGACTAAAAGAAAATACTGATTTAGCACAAATTATATTTGTTTCCGATGGCATGCTCTCAATTCTATTGAAAAGAAATCCAGCATTAACTGATATAATTATTTATAACGATGAAGCACATCAACTTATTCCACAAACAGAAATAGAAATTGCAATGCAAAAAAGAATAATTGATGAACGGCAATCAAAATATGGAAATGATGCTAAACCTTTATCCAGAATACTCACTGCAACTATTGACCCTAAGCAATTTCAAGATTATATGAATTTAGATGTTTATCATACAGAAGGAAGAACATATCCACTTCGATATAAAGTAATTAATAAAGAATTAGAATCTAGTTTGACTGGTTTTTGTCATAAAATGAATAATACTAATAAAAATGGTTTAGTATTTGTTCCAACAAGAGCAATGACAGAAGCATTAACTAAAAAATATGAAGGAATAATTCATACTGAATTTATCCATGCTGGAGAAGACCCAAGAAAATTAGAGCAGGTAATGAATGAACATAAAATAAATAATCATAATTTTATATTATTTTCTACTGTTGCTGGTGCAACATCAATAACAATAGATGTTGATGAAGTATATATTTCAGATGAAATGGTTCATTCATCTATCGAAAAAGGAATCAGGAAAGTAGGAAGAAAACCATGTTCAACTAATTTATTAATTCAAATGGCTGGTAGAGCCGGAAGAATACAAGATGGAACTGTCATATTAAACACATCATCGAAACCAACTAATATTTGGAAAACAATTAAACCTGAACCAATTGAACTTCCATTAGAAAATCAAACTCCATATGATGTTCAATTATTATTAGCAGATTATGGTATAATGGATATTAAAAAATTGAAGTTATTATCAAATATTAAAAAAGATGAAGTGCAATATGCAAAAGAAGATTTGATAAGAAAAGGATTAATTGCAGAATCTGATAATTCAATAGCTTTAACCTCATGGGGAAAGCAAGTAAAACAATTGCCTATGGATACAATGTTAGGAATGTTATTAGTAAAAACTCCAAGAAAACCCATAGATTTACAGCCTATAATGGCAGCTGGATTAACATTAGGATATGACAATTTGTGGTCAGTATTAGAATATGATAAGATAAATGATTGTGTATATCCTTTACATGAAAAATTTAGAGATGATACAACAGAATTTATTTCTAAAGCAAAAATTGTACAAGAAGCATTTAAAGTTAGAGCATCTGGAAAAGGAAAAATATATGATTGGTGTAAATACTATCACTTTAAACAAAAACCACTATTTAATATGTTATTATCATTTAATAAAATTGAAGAATCTATGCATAGAAAATTGAGAGAACCATTAATAAAATGTGAAATTGATGAATATGTAAAATCAATTATATCAACAACTGCTATTAAATCTCTAGCATTCGATAGAGTTAATGGATTTGAATTTAATGAAAAGTATAATTCATATAGTACATTTCACATGGGATATTTAACTGTATTTGATTCAAATGCATTGCATTCCTTAAATTTATCTGGTGGTGAAGAATATCGAATAAATGCCATAGGCAAACTTGTAGAAATTACAACACAAAATAAATATACTATGAGAATATTGAATTGTCCAACTATTATTAGGTGATTTAATGGATAATATTGAAAATGTAAATACTGAACAAGTTTACTTAGTTGTAAGAAATAGAAATAAACAACGTAAATGTTTTAGTGCTGCTTCAACAGGTATATGGAGTTGTTTGGGATTTGTATTTGACCCAGAAAGAAAATTATGGTGGCTTTCATTGACAAATGATTCTACTCATATTTTAACTAAAGATGATATAAATCATATCAAGTGGTTAATTAATATATCAAAACGAGAATATGAAAATTATTTAGTAATGCAAACATACAAAGGAATATATCCACATAAATTAGAAAAAATAAACGAATTAAATGATGATTATATTTCAATTTAATAAATTAATAAAACATTGAGGTAATATAATGAAACAAAATGAATTAATTACAATAATAAATGATAATTATATAATTAAAAAAATTAATATTATTATATGTAAATTAATTGGACATAAAATGAAACGAGTGAATGGAATCAAAATACATAGATGCAAAAGATGTGGAATCGAAATTGATAGTTTCTTTGTTACGTTAGATAATGCTGATTATTAATATAACATTATTTATTTATTTTTAAAGGATTGGTAAAATGGCAAAACCACAAGAATTTGAAAGGATGGTAAAAGATAGTATTGATTATATATTAGAAATTAATGATGTAATTGGATTAGCAACCAGAATACCTCAGGTTAAATTTATTTCTCAAAATATAGATGTTATTGTAGATTTTAACAATCAAAAATTATACAATTTAGGTATTGAATGTAAAACAATTAATCTTCATGATAGAAAAACAAAAAATGTTAAATTAAATACAATTTATACACCAAAACAACAAAAAAATGAAAGAGAATTTATAAAGAAAACTGGTAGAAAAGGTTATGTAATTTTTGCTATCAAAGAATCTGACAAATTAACTAGATATTTTATTACCAACATATATACATGTCATAGAGAATTACGAAAAATAAATATTAATTCTGAAAATTTAAAACAAACGTCAAAAGTAATGGAATTATATTTAACTGAATATGAAATGTTAGATATTCCAATAAAAACATTAGTAATTAAAATTCAGGAATGATAAAATGGTTAATTTATGGAAAATTCCAGAAGGTTATCACAGACAACTTTTTAAATGGAGACAAGAAGTATCATCAGAAGAAGAAATGTTAAAATTAATACGAATGAACAATACAAAACATGATTGCTTTGTAACTGTTTATCCATATGATAAAATTGTAAAATTGCCAAAAACATTCAAAGAAGATAATATAATAATGGATAAAATATTTTATGATTTTGATGGAGGTAAAATTTATAAAAAACAATTAAGAGAAGAATATAAAGATAATCCAGAAAAATATAATACAATAATAAAAGAAACTGAAGAAAAATTTAGAAAAGTCGCATATAAAGAAATGTTAATGTTCCATGAATATTTTAGGAAAAAGAGAATATTACATATGATATTATTTAGTGGTGGTGGATTCCACATTTATGCGTTTTGTAAACCAATTAAATTAAAACATGTAAGTAATACAATAGCAAATTACCAAGTTTATGTTGAAAATCAAATTTATAATAAATTATCTAAAACAGAAAAAAAAGAATTTTGTGGCATTGATGAAATGATAATAGGTGATTTCAGTCGTCATGGAAGAAAGGAAAATACGTTTAATCCAAAACGTGGCAGGTATTGTATCCCTATTAACCAAGAATTATTAGATTCTGGATTAGATAGCATTATTAAATGCGCAAAAATTCCTAA